>Ga0209123_1000049_pt1 | contig 207430 bp, 193 predicted proteins | sample BarGraIncu00431A_FD_184500 | JGI IMG/M metagenome (GOLD analysis project Ga0209123, IMG submission 184500) | Arctic peat soil microbial communities from Barrow, Alaska, USA - Barrow Graham LP Incubations 004-31A (SPAdes) (version 2) | ecosystem: Environmental > Terrestrial > Soil > Wetlands >... | reverse complement strand
TAGATCATATACACTTGAAAGGTAGTGTAGTAAATTTCTTAAATATCCATTGCTCAATTATAATCTCTCTTTCTAATATGTCATTATAGGGATATAGTATAAGTAAATTGGTAATGTTTTGCAATGGGATTTCCAGAAATACTCGGACTTTGCCTATCTGAATTATTATGGTTAAAAGTGTTGATTTTCTTAGGTGGAAGATGCTTTTTCAATACAGTAGGCTAAACTTCTGCTATTTATATAACTTCAAATTACATAAAACCGCCGTTGCACTTGCTATAATGAGATAGAAGTGTAACGGCGGTTACTAATAATTAGATTAACATTGATTTAATTATTTAATGCTGCGTAGTTTGGCAATGCTTTGCACGATTTTATGAGCAATTTCTGGGTATGAATGAAAAAATTTTTGAAAGGCAATACCAGAGATTGCTAATATTTCTGCAGAATCAATAGCGGCAATATCTTCAGTGTGTTTATTGTGCTCAGTTAATCCGTTTGCGCCAAAGTAGGACCCGGGTAAGCTATATTCTTTAACAGGGTGTAAAAAGGTTAAAGATTTTAACTTGCCAGAAATTAATACATTGTAGGTATAACTGACATCACCTTGGGTGGTAATTAAATTGCCTGAATCACACAGGACGTAACTGCTGCAGCAGTGGAGGAATTTTTTTGCTTCTGTTACTGATAATTTACTCAGTATAGTTATGGCTTCAGTTGGTGGGCAAGCCAAACGTTCACATAAAACAGTCCATAGATCTTCTTCTGTAACGATTTGACTGTTGATAATGGGTGAATGCTTGGTGAATCTGGTATGGAACCATTCGACTGCTTGGGTATTTACTGCGTCTCTTTTACGTGCTATGCGAAAAAGGGGGGAACGTACCATACGTAAATATTGAATATCATCGATAAGCAAGACAAGAGGAGCCAGTAACCCATAGTCTGGGAGAAATACATTTTTGCCATAGCGGTGAGTGCCCAGTTTCTCATAGAGACGTATTAAATGCAAATTGCAGATTCCAAACATGAATTGTACCTTGTTGCGGAAACAAAGTTCATAACATTTTGCTATAAGTAGATAAAATGCTTGTGAACTTCGCTTAGCGGGAGTGATCATTATTTTTGTAGTTAAGGCAAATTTATGATCACCACCGTCTGTATAACAATCCTGGAATGTGCCGAGAGACAGAAACTCTACTTCTTCTCGTGGAAAATCGTAAAGGGTGCCAATGTTGATACGTGCAGTGGCAATTAGCTCTGAACCAATTTTTGCAAATAGTAGAATGCTCCATTCATCAAGTTTGTCATATAATAACTTATTAACATGGTCTACCTTCGCAATAGGCCTGAACATTTCTTCAATATAGATCTGGTAACGGAAATGGTATATTTCCTTTTTTTCTGCGGCGGTGATGGCTATACCAATGTTGATTGATCCTTCGGGAATTTTTTCTGTTGTGTAGGATATTGATTTTTGATAGTTATTTGTCATGATTATCACTCCTCGCATAATAATTCTTAGAATAAGACTTTTTTTCAGTGAAATATTACGTCTTCATATCTAACACCTCCTTACTAAGAGAATACGGAGAGATTAGATGTAATTCCTACAAAAAAATGTAAAAGTATAGCGAAAAAGGTAATTTTATAATATTTCAGTATAAGAAAAAGCCCTTTTTCAGGAGTATTGCTTTACTCGCTGAAAAAGGGCTAGCGTGATTTTAAACTCTATAATATTGGAAGATTAAAGTAAATAAAAAATGTAGTGCCTTCATGGTGGGTATTAATTTTAATTTTGGCGTTGTGCCTGTGGGCTATTTGATAGCATATGGGAAGGCCTAAACCTGTTCCTGTGTCTTTTGTAGTAATAAAGGGTGTGCCTAACTTATCAAGTATATCGGAGGGGATTCCCGAGCCCTGATCACTGATAGATAAAACAGCTTTGCCATCTTCTAGGAAGGTGTGAATAGCTAGGTTTCCCCCTCCTGGCATTGCTTCAATACTATTACGTACTAGATTTAACAGCAATTGGCGAATTTCATTTTCATCCAGCAGTAATTTGGGAATAGCAGTAAGATTAAGGGATACATCTACTTTTGAAGAAATAGCATCTGCCTGGATTAAGGGGAATAATGCTTCAATAATAGTATTTAACGAACTGATTTCCAAATTAGCTCGTTTTTCTCGTGACAAGGAAAGGTATTCGTGGATAATAGAATTGGCTCTATCTATTTCCGCAATCATTAAATTGAAATTTTCTTTATCAGTTTGGTATTTTTCCCTTCTCCCCATAATCTGTAAGTAGCCACGTACAGTCGTCATTGGATTTCTAATTTCATGAGCGACAGTTGCTGCCATGCTACCTACCACATTCATTCTGTCTAACATTAAGGTTGTTTTTTCTAAGTTTTTTCGAGTTGTAATATCACGAATAATACCATGTAATGCGGTGAGATCACCGTTTTTGCCATATATAGGGGTACAGTTTTGTTCAAGCCATAAGGTAGGTTTATTTTTTTGAACCAGCCGCAATGTCAGCGGCGATTCAATAGACCTAGGAAGATTATCGATAAAGCCTTCGAGTAAGCAATGATCATCAGGATGTATCAAAGTAAAAACTAAACTATTGTCAGCGTAATATCCTTCAGGGGAATAACCGGTGAGCATCAAAACGGATGGACTGATATACTCGATTTTTGCTTTAGGCAAAATCTGATAGGAATAGATTATGTCAGCAGCATTTTCTGCTAGCAGACGATATTGAGTTTCTGTATTTACCAAAGCTGTTCTAGTATTTTCAAAGTATACCATTAGAGTACCAACAGCGATGAACAGGCGTAATACCCCGCCAATAGATTGAGCCCAGGCAAGAAACCATGAACCTCCCAGTATAATAGGTGCAGTTAGATTGAGAAGACTCCATAAGATGTAAGCATAGCCAGCAATTAAGCGCCCAATTCCTAGCAATTGTACATTGCCGATAAAAGTTACACCGATCCATATGCATACAAAGCAGCCGAAATAGATGGGGAGTAACAATTTATAAGCTAACGATGAGCATAGGAGGTTTATGGTTGCACTTAGAATAGAGATGAGGACAGTTCCATATACCCACCATTTACTAAGTTGTTTGTTTATAAAGATATGGGTAGCCCAGACAAATAGCAGAACACTGATTATAATCAACATTTGATATGTAATTATGCCTAAGGTAGACTGTTTCCAAGGAAGTAGCCCTAAATCGAATATTATATACCGTGAGAGTAGTACGAGCCAGCCAAGAGCCCATATCCCCATGTAGCGGTGGCGATACAGAACATATAAATATATGTAGATGAGAACTATGGAAAGGGTGCCAATCGTTGAGTTTATTATTGATAAATAAACATAATCCATAATTGCTCCTTAAAAGTTAATTTCCTATAATACAATGTATTTATTATAAAAAAAACAAAGTTAGTATTATATCTATATTGCGTAACCTAAGAAAAGAACCATCGAAGTAGATGGCCAGTTACGCTACGTGCTAATATTAGTTTAATCGTCTACATAAAAACCAATAGTTACATAGTGTATATGGGTGTATTATATATAAATAAAAATGTATACGTCAACTTCTAGTTTTGTCGTTTTTTAAGATTTAATATATTAATGTAATTTTTAGGGAGTTTTAGTGGTGAGGATTGTAATATTGCAAGTAATTGTCTTGGTTATATTAGACACCTTTTTACGGAATAAATTTTCTAATTGACAATGGTTATCGTTTAGTGTATATTTAGATTAACAAAAATAAGTAATGAATATTCAAGGAGTGAGAAACATGATTCTCACCGTGGTTGTCGCTGGTAAAGTTTAATATATCGATATATTGTAACAACATTTGAGACCGTGTCTGAGGAGCAACAGCTCCAGGGCACGGCTTTTTATTTGCCTAAAACATAAGCACCTGCCAAATGGGTAATAAAGGCAGGTGCTGACCTGTTGCCTATCAATTATTACATTGCGTAGTATTTGTTTCAGTGAATAATTACCACTAGTACGGTAATGACATTTATGCTTATAACATAAGCATTAGCGGAGGTAGAGGGTAGGCTATACTGATGCATTCCCCTAAAGGTTGACAGGTTAATTAATCAAAGTGAAGCACAACGGACTGTTCTAACAGCTGAATAGTAAAATATATTTATTATTGAGGTGATTAAATGATGGATAGTCCTGTACTCACTGTAGAAGAGACCGCCGAATATCTTAAAGAAACTAAAGGGACAATTTATGTTCTTGTACGTTCAAAAGATTTCCCTGCCATTAAAATTGGTAGACAGTGGCGAATATTGAAACACGAGTTAGACGAATGGCTGCTAAAGCGGTATAATGATAAGCCTGAGAACATAGTGAAGTGGTAAGCACTTATAAACACTTTTAAGAAAAAGATAGGGCTGATTTCCTTGATATTACTAGTGCTTTCGCTCTATCAACTGCTATTTTGGCGTTAGATAGGGATAACTTGGCTAAAAAATTAAAAAAACGTCAAGCCTTTACTTGGATAAAGCGTAAAGTGGATGATGATGTAGCTAGAGATATAAAAATGCTCAATTTACCCGGTATTGGTTTGACCCAGGAGAGTCGTCGTTACTATCCTAATGATAATTTAGCTGCTCATATCTTGGGATTTACGGGTATTGACAGTCAGGGGCTCGACGGCGTAGAGTTAACATTTGATAATTATTTAAAAGGGCGTAATGGTAGTATTGTGGTTGAATATGATGCCCAGGGACGAGAAATACCAGCGGCATCCCATCGCTTTGTCAAACCCATTGATGGACATAATATTTATTTAACCATCGATATTGTTATTCAACAAATTGTTGAGCGTGAACTTGAGCGAGTTATGCAGGAAACTGGGGCTCAGGCAGCCACGATCATTGGGATTGATCCACATACGGGTGAAATATTGGCACTGGCTAATCGGCCTGATTACAATCCAAATGACTTTGCTGAATATGCGCCAAAGCTATGGCGTAACATTGCTGTATCCAATACTTATGAACCAGGGTCAACCTTTAAAATTATTACGACAACAGCCGTATTGGGAGAAAAGGTAGTCAGTCTTACCGATCGCTTTTTTGATTCTGGCTCAGTAGAAGTCCAGGGACGTCAGATTCATTGTTGGAAAGATGGTGGGCATGGCAGTGAAAGCTTTCAGGAAGTTGTAGAAAATTCATGTAATGTTGGCTTTGTTAATGCGGGGCTCAAGTTGGGGAGTGATTCTTTTTATAAATATTTAGATGCTTTTGGTATGGGGCAATTGACTAATATTGACCTGGCAGGTGAAGCCAAAGGAATTGTAATAAAAAAGGCAAAGGTGCAACCTCTTGATATTGCTACCATGTCCATGGGGCAGAGTATTGCTGTAACTCCAATGCAGTTAGTAACAGCAGTAGCAGCCGTAGCCAATGATGGTCAAAGACTCAGACCACAGATTGTCCGTGAAATAAGAGATAAAAATGGAGAAATTATTCGCGGATTTCAGCCTGATATTGTTAGTCAAGTTGTTGATAAGCAAACGGCTCAAGAGGTAAAAAAAGTGCTCGAAAGTGTTGTTGAAAATGGTACGGGAAAAAGTGCATATCTAGAGGGCTTCAGCATTGCAGGCAAAACTGGCACTGCCCAAAAAGTTGGGGCGGGAGGTTATATGCCAGGTAAATACATAGCCTCTTTTGCTGGTTTTACACCAGCAGATAATCCTAAAATCGTGATGCTTGTTATTATTGATGAACCAGTTGGACTCTATTATGGTGGGCAGATTGCGGCCCCTGCTTTTGCTGCTGTTATGAAAGATATTTTACAATACCTGAATGTAGTACCACATGTTATCGAAAATTCTGGAGATGGAAAAAAAGAAGCTCATACAGTAGTACCAAGTGTCATAAATTTATTGGTCACTGAGGCGATACAAGAATTGCATAAAGCTGGTTTGCAGGCTAGAATAGAAGAAACGGGTGAACGTGTGGTTGATCAAATCCCTAAACCAGGCAGTCGTATTCCTAAAGATTCTAGAGTGCTACTCTATACTATGTCACCACGTTATGGGGGCGGTGATATTACTGTACCTGATTGTAGTGGAAGATCACTCCGTGAGGTGTCCGATCTATTAGCGGAGATGGGACTTAGTATTAAGCCTATGGGGATAGGTTTAAAAAGTATTAAACAAGAGCCTGCGCCCGGTGTCAAGGTATTACCCGGCACAACGATTACTATATTTTTTGAGTAGCGATACAAGGCTTAATTACCCCGATGAAATCTATGGATATAGTAATTTGTTATTTATTGTGATAAAATTGGTGATTATAGTAATAATAGTACTGATAGTTGGGATAGAGGAGGAAAATTACGTGGCTAAGATATTACAAGAATTAGTAGCTTTATTGCCAAATGCTAAGGTACAAGGAAAAATAGATTTTTCCATTGAGGCTTTAGCCCAAGATTCTCGGCAGGTTGTGCCAGGAACCTTGTTTATATGCTTGTCAGGTTTTCACAATGATGGTCATGCATATGTTACACAGGCTTATCGTCAAGGTGCAGTAGCAGTCATTGTAGATAAGGATATTGAGAATATCCCTCAAGGTCTGACGGTGATAACAGTCCCTGATACTAGAGATGCTATGAAAATGATTGCTCCTTATTTTTTTGATTATCCCAGTCGTAAATTGCGTTTGATTGGGGTTACAGGTACGAATGGTAAAACAACGACGACTTATTTACTGAGGAGTATCTTGCAGGAAGCTGGATTCCAGGTAGGGGTCATTGGCACCATCCAAAATAGTATTGGTCAACGAGTTGTGCCAACCAAAAATACCACGCCGGATGTCATTGATTTGCAGAACCTACTGGCTGAGATGGTAGTAAGCCATATGGATTATGTGGTAATGGAAGTATCCTCCCACGCTTTGGCCCTTGAACGCGTGACGGGGTGTGAATTTGATGTAGGTATTTTCACGAATATGACTCGTGATCATTTGGATTTTCATGTGACTTTTGAAAATTATTTAGCAGCTAAAACTAAATTGTTTCAATCACTTGGTATAGTAGGTAATTATAAGCAGGGTAAAACGGCGGTCATTAATGTGGATGATGGCGCAGCGGATTTTATCTTGCATAATACTACATGTAGAACTATTTCTTATGGTATCAATACCCATGCTGATTTAAAAGCCGATAATGCGGAGATAAAGGCCACAGGAGCCCGATTTGATATTGTTGGTTCCTTTGGGTCCATAGCCCTAAATCTTCACATTACGGGACTGTTTAATGTTTATAATGTCTTGTCAGCTGTTGGTGCAGCGTTAGCTGAAGGTATAGATAGTCAAATCATCAAAACGGCTCTTGAAAAATTCCAAAGTGTACCTGGTAGATTTGAGCTTGTTAAAATTGGGCAACCCTATAGTGTCATTGTAGATTATGCACATACACCTGATGGGTTAGAAAATATTTTAAAGACAGCTCAACAAATTGCCAAACGTCGTATTATTGTCGTATTTGGCTGTGGTGGTGACCGTGACCGGACGAAGAGGCCTATTATGGGTAAGATAGCGGCACAATATGGTAATATTGTCATTGCGACATCTGATAATCCGCGGAGTGAAGATCCAGATGCGATTTTAAATGAAATTGAGGTAGGCGTAAAAGCTGGGCTGAGTGCTGGGGAAGTTTACGAAAAAATTAGTGATCGGCGACAGGCTATTGCTCGAGCTTTACAGCTAGCTGAGCGGGATGATATTGTGATCATTGCTGGTAAAGGCCATGAAAATTATCAAATTCTCCGGGATAAAACCATTTCCTTTGATGATAAAGAAGTAGTCCAAGAAATTATTCGGGAGATGATGGTATAATGGCAGAGTTTACAGCGAAGGAGGTTTGTAAAGCTACAAAGGGCAAGGTTCGTGGCTCAGTATCAGCCATGAATTTTACTGGGATTTGTACTGATACACGTATCACGAAACCAGGTGATTTATTTATTCCTCTAGTCGGCGAAAAATTTGATGGTCATGATTTTATTGCACAAGCTATTAAAAATGGAGCGATGGGTATCATAACCAGTCGCCATGATATTATTGTTCCAGTCAATATTATGGTTATCCTTGTGTCTGATACATTGTTGGCATTACAAGATCTAGCCCGCTTCCATCGGCAAAGATTTAGCATACCCATAGTGGCTATTACTGGTTCAAATGGTAAAACTACAACTAAAGATATGACAGCAGCGATATTAGCCAGTCGCTTTAATGTTCTGAAAACAGAAGCTAATTATAATAATGAAATTGGATTACCCCTAACGCTCTTACAACTTACAGCTGAACATGAGGTTGCAGTTGTGGAGATGGGGATGCGAGGAAAGGGACAAATTAGGCAGTTGGCAAATATTGCTTTGCCAACAGTAGCTGTTATTACGAATGTGGGTGAAACTCATATTGAGTTACTAGGTTCAATTGAGGAGATTGCTGCAGCTAAAGCTGAACTTTTGCAGTTCATTCCTAAGGATGGTCTAATCATATTAAATGGGGATGATCCTTATGTAGCAAAAATGACTCAACAAGTCAATAGCCGATTAACTTTATTTGGCTTAGAACAAGGTGCTATAAGGGCTGATCATATACATACCGACCCTAAGGGCATGTATTTTGATTGCCACTGCGCTCAGGGGGACTTTTCTGCCTATATGCCTACGGTTGGTAGACATAATATTTATAATGGGCTGGCGGCTATTGCTGTTGGTTTAGAAGTGGGTTTGAACTTTGAAGAAATTTGCAGAGGACTTAGTACCTTTACTGCCAGTCCCATGAGACTACATATTGAGGAGATGGGTAATTATATTGTTATTAATGATGCATATAATGCCAGTCCCATGTCCATGTCGGCTGCGATTGATACACTTGTAGCCGTGGCAAAAAATAGAAAAGTGGCAGTGCTTGGTGATATGCTGGAACTTGGGCATATTAAAGTGGAGGCCCACCGTCAGATTGGTGAAAAATTAGCTCAGTGCCATGTTGATATTGTGGTAACGGTTGGTCCATTGGCATATCATATTGCTGAGGCTGCTCATGATCATGGTATCCATGACGCAATAGCTTGTGATGGCCATGATGCAGCTATTGAAACGTTAAAGAAGATCATTAAGCCTGGAGATACGGTTTTAATTAAAGGATCACGGGGTATGAAAATGGAGAAGATGGTTAAAATGTTTTTGGCGGAATCAGAAAGTAAGAACGAATAAGGCTTCGACCGTCGTCTGCGGACTTGGTCGAAACCAAGTCTTTTCTTAAAAATTAAAAACAGTCAGTTACTTGAAAATATAGAATCATTCTAAACTAGGAAGCTTTTTTCTAGAGTGGTTTTTGGAGGTTGATTATGCAAGAATTGTTGTATGCCGCAGGGATGGCATTCATTATAGCTTTAGTCGTTGGGCCCCTCGTCATTCCTGTTCTTAAACGTTTAAAATTTGGCCAGAGTATCCGGCAAGATGGTCCCGAACGGCATTATGCCAAAGCGGGCACCCCTACGATGGGCGGAATTATTATTTTGATCGCATTGCTTGTGCCTGTTATGATTTATAGCGGTACGGACAGGGAGATATGGTTGGCTTTATTTGTAACCCTAGGTCATGGCTTAATTGGTTTTTTGGATGATTTTATTAAGGTAGTACTTAAACGATCATTAGGCCTTAAAGCCAAGCAAAAACTATTAGGGCAAATTATCATGGCGGTTGCATTGGCGTATATTGCGACTAACTATATGGGGCTTGGTACGGATCTATGGATACCGTTATTGGACGTGACTATTGATCTTGGTCCACTCTATTATCTGTTAATATTTTTAGTGCTGGTCGGTACAACAAATGCTGTAAATCTTACAGATGGGCTTGATGGCTTGGCTGCTGGCACGACGACTGTGGCTGCACTGACTTATGCTGTCATTGCCATGAGTTTTGGCAAACCCAATTTAGCCATTTTTTGTGTATCTCTAGCAGGTGCAAGTCTTGGTTTTCTAAAATATAATGCTCACCCAGCTAAAATTTTTATGGGTGATACTGGGTCTCTTGCTTTGGGAGGGGCATTAGCTGCTGTAGCGGTTATGACAAAAACTGAATTGCTCCTTATCATCGTCGGTGGTGTATTTGTATTAGAAGCCTTGTCTGTTATTATACAAGTGATTTCATTTAAATTAACAGGCAAACGGGTTTTTCGTATGAGCCCTATACATCATCATTTTGAACTAGTTGGTTGGTCGGAGATCAAGGTCGTCAATGTGTTTTGGTTAACAGGGGTTGTTTTCAGCGCCATAGCCTTACTTATTTTAGCTGTTAGTCGAGTAGGAGGAATATAAGATGCTTTTTAATAATAAAAAAATATTGGTTCTTGGGGCAGGTATTAGTGGCATTTCAGTTGCTCATATTTTACAATTGAAAGGTGCCAAAGTCATATTAAGTGATGCTAAACCAGCCCATTTATGCAAGGTAAAAGATTTTAGCCTTCTTAATGAATGTGGTGTGGTGCTAGCCCTAGGCCGGCAAGATGACGCCCTTCTGGAGGGGATTGATTATGTGGTGGTATCACCGGGGATATCTATTCATATCCCTCTCATAAAAGTAGCACAGAGTAAGGGAATCATCGTTATAAGCGAAATTGAGGTAGCTTACCAATTATGCTCCGCACCAATTGTGGCAATCACTGGAACAAATGGTAAAACTACTACTACCACACTCTTAGGTGAAATGTTCAAAGTGGCTAAACGGGATGTAGTTGTTGGCGGCAATATTGGTTTAGCCTTATCCCAAGAAGTAGCGCAAGTAGGGGGAAACGGTACAGTAATAGCCGAGATATCTAGCTTTCAGTTAGAAGGTATTATAGATTTTCGCCCTCACATTGCGGCCATTTTAAATATTACCCCCGATCATTTAGATCGGCATGGCTCCATTGAAAACTATATAGCCATGAAAGAACGAGTTTTTGCTAATCAACGGTCAGAGGATTATATCGTCTTAAATTATGATGATGTTACTGTGCGTGGGATGAATAGCAGGGTGCCTTCTAGAGTATTCTTTTTCAGTCGTCAGAGTGAACTGTTATCGGGGATTTTTATTCAGGATGGAATCATAACGATAAAATGGGCAGGAGAAAGGTATCAGGTGTGTCCCCTTACTGACATAAAACTATGTGGTGGTCATAATGTTGAAAATGTATTAGCTGCTTGTGGTATTGCTTTTCTAGCAGGAGTTAAATTGGCAGATATGGTGCAAACTATACATGATTTCATAGGAGTAGAACATCGTATTGAAATGGTAAGGTCAATTAATGGTGTAACTTATTATAATGATTCAAAAGCGACTAACCCTGAATCGTCTATTAAAGCATTAGAAGCTTTTGCTGGTCATGTTATTTTAATTGCTGGTGGACGGGATAAAAACACTGATTTAAAAGCTTTTATGGAATTGGTTAAAGAAAAAGTAGATCATTTAATTCTAATCGGTGAGGCAACAGAACGATTTAGAATGGCGGCCACGGCGTGTGGTGTGAAAAATATTCATGACGCAGTGAGCTTGGCTGATGCTGTAAAGCTAGCTTTTCAGTGGGCTAAAAATCCCCAAGTCATCCTACTGTCGCCAGCGTGTGCCAGTTATGATATGTTTAATAGTTATGAAGAACGTGGTACAATATTTAAAAAGTTAGTATATGATTTGAACTGTTAGGAGGGAGCACTTTTGGCGGTTAGACCTAAGTCGCTGGATTTTATTCTATTTTTTACTGTTATCGCATTATTAAGTTTTGGTGTCATAATGGTATATAGTTCGAGCGCTGTCTCAGCCTATGTAAACTTTAATGATAGTTATTATTTTTTTAAACGTCAAATTATTTGGGTTACCTTAGGAATTATAGCCATGTTATTCACCCTCAATGTTGATTACCATGTATGGCGAAAGTTATCTACCCCCATATTAATAGTGACTGTGGTACTGCTCATTTTAGTGTTGATACCGGGTTTGGGGAAAGTTGTTAATGGGGCTCGTAGGTGGCTAGGATTTGGTTCCTTATATCTGCAACCATCAGAAATAGCTAAACTGAGTATGGTACTATTTTGTTCAGCTAGTCTTGCTCGTCACCAAGAAAAAATAACGAGCTTTATAAAAGGGCTCATTCCACAACTCATCATATTATTACTGGTTTTTGGTTTAATTTTAAAAGAGCCTGATCTTGGTACGGCTCTGGCCATTGGTGGAACCATTTTCGTTTTACTGTTTACGGCGGGGGCTAAAATATTCCATTTAGCCTCTCTCGGTTTTGTAGGTATTGTTGGCATTGTTGCCGCAATCATCCTTGAGCCTTATCGACTAAAAAGATTATTGGCTTTTAGTAATCCATGGGCTGACCCCCTCGATACAGGGTATCATATTATTCAATCTCTTTATGCTCTTGGCTCAGGTGGTCTATTTGGCGTTGGACTGGGACGCAGTCGCGAAAAATTTTTATATCTACCTGAACCGCATACTGATTTTATTTTTGCTATTTTAGGTGAAGAATTAGGATTCATTGGTACGGTGACAGTGATATTATTGTTTTTTTTGTTTGCTTGGCGAGGCTTTAAGGTCGCAATATCGGCACCAGATATTTATGGTAGTTTATTGGCTGCTGGTTTAACATCAATGATTGTTATGCAAGCTCTTATGAATGTAGCTGTGGTCACAGCGTCCATGCCCGTAACGGGAATACCCTTGCCGTTTATTAGTTTTGGCGGCTCGGCACTGATCTTTACTCTAGCTGGAGTCGGTATCTTGTTGAATATATCAAGATATATTAATGCCAAATGAATGATAAACCCAATTTTTAACACAAGGATATAAAGCCGCTATGCGGGCACAAAGAAGATACCAAACATAAGCTTTTCTTTGTGTCCTTTGCGCTTCTTTGTGGTCTTTGTGTTTAACGTGGGTTTTAAGTTGTGTCTAACATTGTTGTTCATAAATTAAGGGGGTAGCAATTATATGCGTATAATTATGTCCGGCGGGGGAACAGGTGGACACATCTACCCCGCTATTACTATAATTAGGGCACTTCAAAAAGAGGTTTCAGATTGCCAAGTATTATTTATTGGTACACAACAGGGGCTAGAGTCTGATATTATTCCCAAAGAGGGGTTTGATTTTAGGACGATAGATGTTCGTGGCTTTGAAAGACGATTATCTGTGAGTAATGTGCAAACGATCATTAAGACGATAGGCAGTGTATGGAATTCGAGGAAAATCATTGGCGAATTTAAACCTGATCTTGTAATCGGGACCGGTGGTTACGTTTGTGGACCCGTTTTGCTAGCTGCTAGTATGATGGGTATCCCAACCATGATTCAAGAACAAAATGTCATCCCAGGTATCACCAATAAAATTTTAGCCCGCTTTGTTGACAAAATCGCAGTAGGATATGATGCTGCTGCAACATATTTTAGTAATAAAAATAAGATCTTTGTCAGCGGTAATCCTATCAGACCAGAGGTCTTGTCAGCCACTAGGGAGGAAGGTATAAGGGCTTTGGGGCTTGATCCAACTAAAACTACGATTTTAATATCAGGTGGTAGTAGAGGGGCTCGCAGTATTAATCAAGCAATGGTACAAGTTCATCAACAGTTTGCGGGCAGGAGGGAGATACAACTCTTGCATGTTACTGGGCAAAGCGAGTATAATGGCATAGTTGGAAATCTTAAGCAATGTGGTATAGATACAACCCAGGTTGGTAATATTATCATTAAGCCTTATTTATATAATATGCCTCAGGCCTTAGCGGTAGCTGACATTGCAATATTTAGGGCAGGTGCCATTGGGCTCGCAGAACTTACAGCAAGAGGAATTCCGTCCATCCTTATCCCTTATCCATACGCCGCTGAAAATCATCAGGAATTTAATGCCCGAGTAATGGAAAAGCAAGGGGCGGCTGTAGTTATTCCCGATGCTGAGCTGAATGGTACCAAACTTATTGCCGTGATTAATGAGTTAGTAAATAATCCGCAGAAACTAAACGAGATGGCGAATGCTAGTAAAAAAATGGGCTGCCCAACAGCGGCTGAGCGTATTGCTAAAATGGCTCTTACGATGATGAAATACAATACAATATAAACATAAGCTGTAACACCCTTGTTAATAGCTGCATACAATAAAACACACATTAGAGCTGGTAAACAAAAGGGGTGGGCATGAAAGGGGATTAAACTTCTTGATAAAAAATATTAAAAAATTCCACTTTGTTGGCATCGGTGGTGCCGGCATGAGCGCAATTGCCAAAGTTTTATTGCAAATGGGATATACAATCACCGGGTCTGATCTTAATAAATCTGAAACAATAAATAAATTGATAAAAGGTGGAGCTACAATATTTATTGGGCATCGTAGTGAAAATATCCATGATGCCGAAGCAATCGTCGTATCAACAGCCATTTCTGATACTAATCCTGAAGTTCAGTTGGCACGAGAAAAAGGTATTCCAATCTTTCATCGCGCCGATATCATAGCAGAACTCATGTTACAATATCAAGGTATTGCTGTTGCAGGTGCTCATGGAAAGACCACTACTACGGCCATGATTGCTGTTATGCTGGAACATGCAGGTGTTGATCCAACAATCATTATTGGTGGTGAAGTTGATTATTTACATGGTAGTGCCAAGCTAGGAACTGGTAAATATCTAGTCGCTGAAGCTGATGAGAGTGATGGGTCTTTCTTGAAATATTCACCACATATTGCTGTGGTGACTAATATTGAAAATGATCATATGGATTTTTATAAAACTATGGAAAATATTCTGCATACTTTTGATAAATTCCTACATAACTTACCAAGTGATAAAGGGTTAGGGATTTTATGTTTCGATAATGCTTATATCCGCGACCTAGCGACTAACTTACAGAGACATTATATTTCTTACGCTATTGAGCATGAGGCTCAGTATATGGCGCGTAATATCAGTACCATAGGAGTCATTACTACTTATGATATTTATCAGGAAAAGGAGTTATTGGGTACTATAAAACTGAATGTTCCTGGGCGACATAATGTAGAGAACTCTTTAGCTGCAGTTGTTGTTGGTCTAACTGTAGGTCTTACTTTTGCACAAGTTGCTGAAGGATTAGCTCAGTTTCAGGGTGCTAAGCGTCGCTTTCAAACCAAGGCACGGATCAATGGAGTATGGGTTATTGATGATTATGCTCACCATCCTACGGAAATAACTACAACCTTGTTAGCTGCGCGCCAGACAGAACCTAAACGTCTTATTTGTGTATTTCAACCTCATCGGTATTCCCGGACCCAATTTCTACGAGAGGAGTTTGGTCGTGCCTTTATACCAAGTGATATATTGATTATTACAGATATCTATGCGGCAGGCGAAGAACCCATCCCAGGGGTTACTGGTGAGGTTCTGAAAGAGGAGGTTGAACGTCAAACTGGAGCGCAGGTAATATATATTGCTGATAAAGGCAAGATTGCTCGCTATTTAAGTGAAATTGTTGAACCTGGTGATTTAGTTATGACCATGGGGGCAGGGAATATTTATCTTGTGGGCGAAGAACTTGTAGAACTGTTAGTACAAAAGCAGTAGGTCTTATCCATGTCTTTCCTAAGGTGAGTTACTATAAAAAAATAAGTACTGATTAAAAATTTAATTGTTGTTGAATAGGGTGATTGCACTTTTCTAGGAGGGGAGACGATGGAGAAATTTATCGTCAAGGGAGAAGTACAATTAAATGGTAGTATCAGAGTCAGTGGGGCTAAAAATGCCATATTACCAATTATGGCAGCAACGTTGCTTTGTTCTGGTATCAGTGTTATTCATGATATACCATACTTGCGTGATATAAAAGTCATGGAAGAGATTTTGGCACTATTGGGCGCCAAAATTACTAGAGAAGGTAGTACCTTGCTCATTGATACAACAAATATAAAAGAAGTAGAAATACCTGAGCATTTGATGCGGGAAATGCGTGCATCAGTCTTTTTAATGGGACCATTGCTTGGAAAATTTAAAAAAGTTAGGTTATCTTATCCTGGCGGTTGCGCTATTGGGCCAAGACCTATTGATTTACATATTAAGGCGCTAGAAAAAATTGGTGCGCGTGTGAAGGAAAGCTTTGGCTTTATTGAAGCTAGTGCTGATAGTTTGACGGGTGGCGATATCAATTTTGATTATCCTAGCGTAGGAGCCACTGAAAATGCTATAATGGCTTCAGTCTTGGCAAGTGGATCTACTGTCATCAGAAATGCTGCCCGTGAACCTGAGATATATGATTTGCAAGTATTTCTCAATAAAATGGGTGCTAACATCACAGGAGCCGGTACGGATACCATTAGAATTTATGGTAGCACAGCTCTTGTACCCGTTGAACATACTGTTATGTCAGATCGCATTCAGGCTGGTACTTTTCTCATAGCCGCGGCCATTACGCGTGGTGATATTGTAGTAGAGAACATAATGCCTGAACATCTATTTTCGGTGATCGATAAATTAAAAGATATTGGTGCGCAAATTACCACAAATAATAATTGTATTCGGGCCAAAGCCACTGATTTACGTGGTGTTGATATTAAAACCTTACCATATCCGGGATTTCCAACTGATTTACAAGCACCCATGTTATCTTTATTAACGATTGCCACAGGCACGAGTATTATAACTGAAACTATTTTTGAAAATCGTTTTAAACATGTGGATGAGCTTATACGCATGGGAGCCAAAATAAAAGTTGAGGGGCGTACAGCTATTATTCGTGGGATGCCTAAACTAACGGGAGCTATTGTTGCTGCCACCGATCTTAGGGCGGGTGGAGCATTGGTCCTGGCTGCTTTGGCTGCAGAAGGAACGTCTGAAATAGAGAATGTATATCATATTGATCGCGGTTATGAACGATTGGAAGAAAAATTGCAAAATTTGGGTGCTACTATTTCAAGACACAAAATGAGCTAGGGGTAGGAGGATTATGGTGTGAAAAATAAGAAAATTGCCGTGGTAATGGGAGGACCGTCCGATGAGAGAGAAGTTTCTTTAAATACTGGAGCTGCTATTTTGGCGGCCCTTAAGGAAAAAGGATATAATACAGTTAGTATTGATCTTGAGCCTACACGTTTTGTGGAACAATTGTCTGAGGCCGGGATTGAAGTTGTATTCAATGCCATTCATGGTCGGTATGGTGAAGATGGAGTATTGCAGGGGGCCCTCGAACTTTTAGGTATTCCCTATACAGGGTCAGGTGTATTGTCTAGTGCTATGGCGATGGATAAAGGAATCTCAAAACGAATTTTTTTATCAGCTGACATTCCCACGCCACGATCACGTTTATTTGGCAACAGTGATAGAAAACAGGATTTAGTAGAAATAATATTAACTGATTTTACCATTCCTGTCGTTGTTAAATCAGCAGCGCAAGGATCGAGTATTGGAGTCATGATTGTCGAGGATCGTGGGGATCTAGCTGAAGCAATTCAGCAAGCTTTTAAGTATAGCGATACTATTTTGGTTGAAGAATTTATAGAAGGTAAAGAACTTACAGTGGCTGTTTGGGGTAATGAAGAGCTAGAGGCTTTGCCTATTATTGAGATTGTGCCCCATTCAGGACGTTATGATTATCAGTCTAAATATACCAAAGGTGCTACAGAATATATTGTACCAGCTAGACTGTCTGATGAGCTAACGAGTCTGGTACAAAAAGTAGCTGTAGAGGCGTTTATACAGTTGGGATGCCGTGGCATTGGCCGAGTGGATATTATGCTTGATAAAAATAATAATCCTTATGTCTTAGAAGTTAATACCATACCAGGTATGACCGCAACAAGTTTAGTGCCTAAAGCTGCAGCTGCTATGGGAATATCATTTCCAGATCTATGTGAACGCTTGCTTTGTATGGTAAAATGTACATGAATTTACAGTAGTGTGCACCATTAGTTGGATTAGGACAGCATCTAAGGATGCTGTCTAATTTTTCTATTGTATATATGCTAGGATTTGTTGTATGATTAACTTTGTAATTGTATAAATTTAGTTGTTACAAGGAGTGATTGCATGATACATCCAGAACCATTTGAATCTCCGCATAAAGACAAACGTCTTCTGTTGAAGCGGGGGTTTATCATACTCTTATTAATACTTGTTGTGCTTATGGCTGGATTATTATTTATTAAATCATCTTATTTTACAGTAGGGTCAGTCATCGTTGAAGGGAATAAGTATGTATCAACTGAAGAGGTCTATCGTATTGCTGATATTCCCGACGCCATAAATATATTTAGTCTAAATACTGCTAATATAAAAATGAGATTAACGGGTGATCTGAGAATTGCCGAAACAAATGTGTCACGGCGATTTCCTGGTACCATTGTTATTAGTATTAAGGAGCGTAAGCCAATGGCCTATGTAGCTAGTAGCTATGGATTTTTAGAATTAGATAAGCAAGGGGTAGTGTTAGCGGCTTTAAAAAATCTTAAACAACTTAATGTGCCAATGATTACGGGTATTCGATTGGGAGATGAGTATGTTAGTGATAAAATTAATAATGAGGCTGTTAAGAACATTGTAATGTATTTATCCTTGTTGGATGAAGTTACTTTAAATCAACTATCCGAGATTAATATGCAGTCATCTGAAGAAATTATGGCATATACTGTTAATTCTGTACATATTCGTTTGGGTACTAGTGAGCGATTGCCAGATAAAGCTAAATTAACCAATGAAATATTACATGAACTTAGTGATAAGAAAAAAATAGTTGAGTATATTGATCTTAATTATGCACCACCAGTTATCAAATTCAAACAGTAATATGGCCTGAAAGATCATTTAAATGACAATACCATGTGAGACCTGTATCAATGAAAGGAGCAAAAAAATGTTACCGATTAAACAAGGACAAGTTGCCATTGCTCTAGTATGCGCAGTACTAGGGTTTATGCTAGCAGTACAATTTCGTACAACACAAGACATTAAATCAAGTATTCCTTTCCAGCGCATCGAAGATTTATCACAACGTCTAAGCCAGACTGAGAAAGAGCGAGATACCTTACTTAAACAGATGCATGAATTGCGTCAGACACCGGAATTAGAATCAGCAGTCAAAGAAGCTCAAAATATTAGAATGGGTGCTGGGGTAGTTGATTTGGAAGGTAAAGGTCTTATTATAACTGTTGATGATAGTAAAAGATTATCTAAAGCGGGCGATAATCCCAATTTATACTTAATCCATGATGAGGATATTCTTAAAGTAATTAATGAATTATGGGCAGCTGGTGCTGAGGCCATTTCCATTAACGAACAACGGTTAATTGCAACTTCAGAAATACGTTGTGCTGGACCAACCTTGTCAGTAAATAATACTCGCTATTCACCACCCTATGAAATAAGAGCTATCGGTGAACCACAAACACTAGAAAATGCCCTTAAGATGCGTGGTGGAGTCATAGAAACTCTGCAATTTTGGGGAATTCAGGTATCTGTCAAAAAACAAGAAATCGTGCAAGTTCCTGCATATAAAGGAACATTTCGTTTTGAATATGCTAAGCCAGTAAAGGATGGTGGTAAATAAATGTTGTTACCGCTAATTGGACTTATTATTGGCATGGTTATGGGGTCCTTTTTCCCATTAACCATACCTGTCGAATATGCTAAATTTATGTCAGTTGCATTACTTGCGTCTCTAGATTCCGTATTTGGTGGACTAAGAGCCGGAGCTGAAGATAAATACGATAATACCGTGTTTGTTACGGGTTTTTTTACAAATGCATTAATGGCTGCAGGACTGGTATACGTTGGCGAAAGATTGGGTATTGATTTATATTATGTAGCGCTATTGGCTTTTGGACTGCGAATATTCCAAAATTTGGCAATTATGCGTCGCTATTTTTTAAAAAAGTAATATATTTTTAAGAAATTATTTCTTCATATAGAGAATGTTAAAAAAATGTAATTTATGGCTTAAATTGAAAAGCATGATTTGACCTGAGTTTCTTCATACGGATTTAGTATTATGTATAAGGCTTCTAATTGAATGATTACGTGCACAACTGTACGTAACCGTTAACCTGATCGGTTCATGATGGTAAATGTAAAAAAGAGCATTGCAAGTACACGTGGGTTGCAAAGTTGGCACACTTATTGCATATTTATTATAGTGGCCAAAATGATAATAAAAAATATTCTTTATAAAGCCTTAATTTAACTTATTTAGATAGGACTTTTGGTACATCTTCTTGGGATATATATAGTTTTATTAAAATGAAAAAAGGAAATTTGATAATTGTGTTGAAATATATGGAATAACTATAATATTTAGGTGAGGGTAGACATGGATAATAGGCATATCTTAGGGATTGATGTAGGGACGAGTAGTATTAAGGTTTTTGTTGGGAAAATGGCGGCGGATGGAAATACCTTAATAATGGGTAGTGGCACCATGCCAACAAAAGGCTTTGTTAAAGGAATCATTACAGACGTTCAAGCACTTGCTATGTCAATTGATCAAGCAATTCAGTGTGCAGTTATGGCAACGGCTATTTCTATGAATGATGCTTATATTGGTTTTAGTGGCATGGACAGTATCTCTATAAGTAGTAGTGGCAGTATTGCCCTATCAATTAATGCTCCTATTACCCATGAGGAGATTAACCGTGTATATCAGGCAGCAATATTCGCCAGTGTGCCGGATGATTATGAAGTTCTACATTTATTACCAAAGTGTTTTTTTGTTGATAAGAAGCGGCAAGTGAATTTGCCATTACAGCAGAAATGTGCTCATTTAGAAGTTGAAGCACATATAGTGATGATACCTAAGCAAGTAATGAATACCTTGATTAGTGCTGTTGAAAAATTAGGTATAAATGTTATTGGTGTGGTGGCGAGTCCTATTGTTACTACACAAGTGTTAACAAAGATAGGTGTAGGAAACTGTTTGTTTATGGATATAGGCGCAGGAACTACCGATTTGGTAGCCTACCATGATGGACAAATATATTTATCAGCATCACTTCCGCTCGGTGGAGATTATATTACTAGTGATATAATGCAAGGTTTAAGTATTACTCATAAGCATGCAGAAGAAATTAAAAAATATTTTGCGAAATTGGACAAAAATTTGTTAGGGCAAAATATTATTTTAGATTGTAATGATTATGACACAACTGATAAACAAATTCCTTATGATTTTTTACATAAAATTATTGGAAGTCGTATCGATGAAATTGTTTATTTAGTACATGACTATTTAAAATCTACTGTACCAGTTGATCAGTTAGAAAAAATTTTTCTAACTGGAGGATGTGGAGCGATGTCAAGTGTTGGTGATTGTATCCAGAATTTATTTGGCATACCCATTGAGATTGTAACGCCTAAAGAATTACTGCCAGAATATTCCGATGCTGCTAATTCTGCTTGTTATGGGGTATTAACATACGCTGTGAACAATAGGCCAGATCCAGAAGTTATTACAAATCATAGTGCTTGGGAAAAATGGTTAAGTAAATTTACGAAAAAATTTAATAATTAAAACATTGTGACTAATAAGGAGGAAATTTTTTATGCTTGAATTAGATATGGATTTGGACCGATTTGCTGCAATTAAAGTGATTGGTGTTGGTGGTGGTGGGAATAATGCTGTAAATCGCATGATTGCGGCGGGACTAAACGGCGTAGAATTTATATCCGTAAATACTGATGCTCAGGCTCTAATGCACTCTCAAGCACCTTATCGTATTCAAATTGGTGAGAAACTTACCAAAGGGTTGGGTGCCGGTGCTAATCCTGAAATTGGCGAAAAAGCTGCCCAAGAAAGCCGCGAGGAAATAATTGCGGCATTACGTGGCGCAGATATGGTATTTGTTACAGCAGGGATGGGAGGAGGTACGGGAACGGGAGCTGCCCCTGTAGTTGCTGAATGTGCTAAAGAAGTGGGAGCATTAACAGTTGGTGTTGTTACGAAGCCCTTTTCTTTTGAAGGACGCAGGCGCCAAGGTCAGGCTGAAATTGGGACTGCTAAGTTGAAAGAAAAAGTGGATACTCTTATTACTATACCCAATGATCGCTTGTTACAAGTTGCTGATAAGCGAACATCAATGATCGACGCCTTTCGTATTGCTGATGATGTTCTTAGACAAGGCGTGCAAGGTATTTCCGATTTGATTGCAGTACCAGGATTAATTAACTTAGATTTCGCGGATGTTAAAACGATTATGACAGACACAGGATCGGCATTAATGGGAATTGGCTATGGCTCAGGTGATAACCGAGCAGTCACTGCCGCAGAAGCAGCCATTAAGAGCCCACTGCTGGAAACTTCGATTGAAGGAGCTAAAGGTGTTCTCTTGAATATCACTGGCGGGCCAAGTTTGGGACTATTGGAAGTCAATGAGGCAGCTGCGATTATTTCTGATGCCGTTGATCCCGAAGCTAATATTATCTTTGGTGCAGTTATTGACGAAGAATTTCAAGATGAAGTACGTGTTACGGTCATTGCTACTGGGTTTGATGGCAAACCTATAAATGTACATACCGCAAAAATTGAAAGTCCAGTAATCGAACCATTTAAAGTTCGTGATTTGGATATACCAGCTTGGATGCGGCGCTAAAAGATAAAAATAACAATAAAAGGTCTATGAAAACTAATGTTTTCATAGACCTTTTATTGTTTGTTTTTGTAAGGGTTATTTTTATTTTTTTACCATGCTTTTACAAATTATGAAGGGTGTGTTTGATATAATAGGAATAACTTATATACTTAAATAATAGAGTATTATGAAAAACATAGTAGAGGCTTTGTGTATAAAGTTAAATAGGTAGGTTATGAACATGTATATCTATGCTGATGTGGTTTTTATTATAAATATAATAATGAATAGCGCTATTTTGTTATTAACGGCTTGGATTACAGGAATTAATTATAAATTATGGCGTATTTTCTCAGCTGCTGTTATTGGTAGCGTCTATGTTTTGGTTGCTATATTTCCAGGGTTCATCATCGTTAATCATGCTTTGTTTAAGGTGATCATGTCACTAATTTTGATATTATTAGCTTTTGGCAGTAAACCAAGGCGCCTCCTTCTTTTACTGATGGCTTCTTTTTATGTGGTAGCTTTCATTTTAGGTGGAGCTGTGCTCGGTTGGCTATATTTTTGGCAAACAAGTAATTATTGGAACAGCTCTACTCTATTTGTTACCAATCTATCGTGGACACAACTGCTATGGGGAAGTAGTACGGGTATCTTTTTGCTTATGACTGTTATGCGGCGTATGTTACCGCGTATGATGACCCGTCGACACAACCTATATCAAGTAAAACTGGAATACGAAGGGCGGACGGTTGAACTGACTGGAATGCTTGATACAGGTAATGGATTATACACAGTAATGGGTCGTAAGCCTGCCATATTAGTGAATCGATATGTCTTAGAGGCAATTTTAAGTGAACAAGTAGTGGCGTTCTTGGGAAAAAATACTCCAGAAATGTGGTTGACTAATTTGGATAAATGCATGGACCTAGCATGGGTATCGAGAATACAAATTATCCCATATCATACGATTAGCAGTAAAAGTATGTTGTTAGCTTTTCGGCCTGATCGTTTTATGGTATCAACCAAGAACGGATTTATTGATGCTGGTGACATGGTTGTTGGGATCTATAGTGGTACTTTATCAGGAGATGGGGCGTATGCTGCGCTATTACATCCTCAGATAATGAATGAGATAAATAAAAAAGAGGGGGCAAGCAGATGTGCATAACATGGCCAATCATTAAGTTAATCATCAAACTTAAGATTATTGCCATTTTACAGGTTTTACGTGTATTAGAAACGGATGGGGTTTTTTATGTAGGTAGTACAGAAGTTCTACCACCCCCTTTAAGTAATGATGAAGAATCATTTTTATTAATTCGCCTGCAAAATGGTGATCATACAGTAAAAAGTATTTTCATTGAAAGAAATTTACGATTAGTGGTCTATATTGCACGAAAGTTCGAAAATACAGGAGTAGGTATTGAGGATTTAGTCAGCATAGGTACAATTGGCTTGATTAAAGCGGTTAATACTTTTGATCCAATAAAGCGGATTAAATTAGCTACCTATGCCTCAAGATGCATAGAAAATGAGATTTTAATGTATCTTAGGCGTAATAGTAAAACACGATCAGAGGTGTCTTTTGATGAACCTCTGAATATTGATTGGGATGGGAATGAATTGCTCTTATCAGATGTATTAGGGACTGATAATGATGTTATCTATAAATCCGTCGAAGAAGAAGTTGATAAAACATTATTGCATACTGCGATGAATAAGTTATGTGGTCGAGAAAGGCGTATTATGGAATTAAGATTTGGCTTACATGATGATGGATTAGAACGTACACAAAAAGCAGTAGCTGATATGTTAGGCATATCTCAGTCCTATATTTCCCGATTGGAAAAAAGAATAATTAAGCGATTGCGTAAAGAGATTACTCGCATGGATTGAATAAGATAAGATAAGAAAAGACTTGGCTTTTATTATGCCAAGTCTTTTCTTATCTTTAGGGCAAGATTTTAGCAGAGATGGTTATTTCACGAGAAATAGAAGAGATTATTCTCTGATGAGGTTATGAATAAAATTTGTTAACCGTGGTAATAATGCTCATGTACGGTAATGAACTTTTATGATTATGGAAACTTATGGGAGGGATTAAAGTGATTATAAATAAGGTGGAAATTTGTGGTGTAAATACAGCAAAACTCCCGGTGCTTTCCGCAGTTAAAATGCGTGAATTATTTGTGGTATTGCAAAATGGTGAATTATCTGTACGTGAACAATTAATATATGGTAACTTACGATTGGTTCTCAGCGTAATTCAACGATTTAATAACCGGGGTGAATATGTGGATGATTTATTTCAGGTTGGTTGTATCGGACTGATGAAAGCCATAGATAATTTTGATCTTTCGCAAAATGTTAAGTTTTCCACGTATGCTGTCCCCATGATCATTGGTGAAATACGTCGATATCTTAGAGATAATAATCCGATTAGGGTCAGCCGATCCATGCGTGATATTGCTTATAAAGCTTTGCAGGTTCGTGATTCTCTGGTTTGTAAACACTCTCGTGAGCCTTCCATTGCTGAAATTGCCAGTGAACTTAAAATGCAACGTGAGGAAATAGTTTTTGCCCTTGATGCTATCCAGGAACCAATATCTTTATTTGAGCCCATTTATCATGATGGTGGAGATCCTATTTTTGTTATGGACCAAATAAGTGATAATAAACATTTAGATTTTAATTGGCTGGAAGGTGTTGCCATTAAGGATGCCTTATATCGATTAAGTGATCGGGAAAAACATATACTTAACCTGCGATTTTTTGAAGGAAAAACACAAATGGAAGTGGCTGATGAAATAGGCATATCACAAGCCCAGGTTTCTCGTTTGGAAAAGGCAGCTTTAGGACATATGCGTAAATATATATAGCCAAGGAGACGATAGGGTGAGAAAAAAAATACTGGAAAAAGGTGGATTATTCGGTTGCATATTATTGATTGCTATTGGTTGGCTCTTTTTGATTTTTCTAGATCAAGAAAATTTACCAGTATCATCTGGCAATGAAAATTTGATTCGATTGCATGTGTTAGCCAATAGTGATAGCGTGGCAGATCAGCAGTTAAAATTAAAAGTTCGTGATGCCATCATCGAATATTTAGCACCCTATTTGGAGCATGCTACTACGAAATCTGCAGCGAAGCAAATTGTTTTTGAACAAAAGGAGAAGCTTATTGCCATAGGGGAACAAGTAGTGGCTATGAGTGGTGCTGATTACCCTGTAGACATACAGATTGGAATATTTGACTTTCCCATAAAATCATATGGTAGTTTAGTATTGCCTGCTGGTAAATATGAGGCAGTGCGTGTATTGGTAGGAGCTGCTGAAGGCAGTAATTGGTGGTGCGTATTATTCCCGCCCTTATGTTTCGTTGATATTACAAATGTAGTAGCAATACCGGAAAATGGTCCGGGGGAAAATCAAGATCATCAGGATATGAAAGTTGAATTTAAATCTAAAATTGCTGAATTGTGGAGACAGGCTAAATTTTAGAAAAGATTAGTTGACACATTTATTACTTACCTTCATATAATGTATGGAACAAGCAGAGTTTCTAGGAGGTAAGAAAAATGTTAAAAACATCAGATCTTAAAGTTAAAGAGGTAATCAATATTATTGATGGTAAAAGACTAGGTGCCATCACTGATATTGAAATTGATGTTGAAAGTGGAAAACTAACTTCGATTGTGGTACCAGGGGCGGGTAGATTTCTTGGATTGTTCGGTCGTAATGAAGATGTTGTAATTCCGTGGGAAAAAATCAGTAAAATAGGTTTTGATGTTATTTTAGTAGAAACAGCAACCTTTAGTGAGTTCAAACAGTTGGATAAATAAAGAAAGTAATTCATCGATCGGTGAATTGACAGTACATAGTTAGAGGTTTGGCTAAAAGGCTTTAACTCTTTACAGTTAGAGACCTTTTAGTTTTATTTTTTTATACCGCGCCATACAAGATCTATAACAGATAAAAGGCCGTTTTCCCTAAGTATTGAGAAAACGGCCTTTTAATTCTAGTAATTCTATTAATGCTGATTTTTCGTTATTTGGTTTGGCGAATCTTCTATGCGACAATTCCTTACAGTAAATGTCGTGTCTAAAATTTCCGAATGAGCCCCGTGTGCCCCGCATTCTTGGCAGAACCATGATTGTATTCTTTGCGTTATGGATTTATTACTGAACTCGTACTTTAAAAAAGTATAATCAAAATTATAGCTTTAATATAAAACATTAAGGATGCACTGGATGAATAGGGATTTTAATACCAACACGATAGAAGAAAAATGAAATTCTTAGGGTGATGGCTGTTTAGCTATTCAATTAATTTCCTTTTATCGATTAAGATTGTTTTTTATCTAAAAGTAATATACAAATATTTCCTCGATGTGATAAAATAATCAAAAAGGGGGTTCTGTAATGAAAGAACCTATTTTCAAGACTATGTCAAATTCTGAATCAGACCTTAAAATACTAATCATCGATCCGTGGCTACAGCCCTACGAAAAAGACTTGCTGCTACGCACTCGTCGTTATACGGAAGTTAAAAAAGCGCTCCTTGGTGAATGTAGTAGCTTTCGCGACTTCGCTAACGGTCACAACTTCTTCGGATTTCATCAAATTGAAAATGGTTGGTATTACCGTGAGTGGGCTCCTGCCGCAGAGGCATTGTTTCTAATTGGAGATTTTAATCATTGGAACCCGACCTCTCACCCACTTACAAAGAAAGAGGGCGGTGTCTGGGAAATTTATCTGTTTGGAAAAGAAGCTCTCGTCCACACCTCTCGTGTCAAAGTTCGGATCCGGTCTATGGGAACGGAGCGTGATCGTATTCCTCTATACATCAGACGAATTGTCCAAGACACCGAAACCTATGATTATAGTGGTCAAATTTGGGCACCTGAGGTACCTTATAAGTGGGCTGATGAAGAGTTTCGTGTAGACAATACACAGCCACGTTTCATCTATGAAACCCATGTTGGAATGGCACAGGAGAAAGAAGCAATCGGAACGTACAAGGAATTTGAGACGAACATCCTGCCAAGAGTAAAAGCATTGGGCTATAATACCATACAAATTATGGCTATCATGGAGCATCCGTATTATGCATCTTTTGGTTATCATGTTTCCAATTATTTTGCGGCATCTTCCAGATTCGGAACACCGGAGGATCTCAAGTCGCTTATTGATAAGGCCCACAGTATGGGTATGGCTGTGCTAATGGATATCGTACAATCCCATGCGGTTAAAAATTTTGCAGAGGGCATCAATGAGTTTGACGGTACTGGATACCAGTTTTTTCACTCCGGCGCCCGTGGCAACCACAGTGCTTGGGACTCAAAATTATTTAATTATGGGAAACATGAAGTGATTCATTTTCTACTATCCAACATAAAATTCTGGCTGGAGGAATACCATTTTGACGGATTCAGGTTTGATGGCGTCACCTCTATGATCTACCATGATCATGGTCTTGGGACAGCTTTCGACGAATATAGTAAATACTTTAGTCTAAATACGGACATCGAAGCCATCACCTATCTCCAGTTTGCAAATGATCTAATAAAAGAAATCAGACCCGATGCTGTCAGCATAGCAGAGGACATGAGTGGAATGCCGGGCATGTGTCTTACTGTGGCTGATGGGGGAATTGGATTTGATTACCGTCTGGCAATGGGTATGCCAGACTTATGGGTCAATACTCTAAAGAGTAAGGATGAGGATTGGGATGTTAACAAGCTTTGGCACGAACTCACCACGAGCCGCCCAGGTGAAAAACGTATAGGCTATGTAGAATCTCACGATCAGGCTTTAGTAGGTGATAAGACTCTTATTTTCAGGATGGCAGACAAGGAAATGTACTGGCACATGGATAAGAAAAGCGATAACATGATAATTGAGCGTGGGATTGCATTACACAAGATGATTCGTTTTATCACCATTTCACTTGGGGGGGAGGGATATTTGAACTTTATGGGCAATGAGTTCGGACATCCAGAATGGATTGATTTTCCCCGTGAGGGCAACAATTGGAGCTTTAATAAATGTCAAAGACTGTGGAGCTTGCCCGATAATTCTTCATTAAAATATGAATATCTGAATTCCTTTGACAGCGCCATAGTTCATTTCATGTCGAAGGAAGTTCTCATGGGTGGCGGAGTGCCACAGTTACTTTGGCTGGATCAGAAGAAGATGATAATAGCTTACAGAAAGAAGAATTACGTTTTCATATTTAATTTACATCCAACCAACTCCTATGCTGGGTTTGAACTTCCAATACATGAAACAGGCAGCTTTCAAGTTGTATTAGACACTGATGAGGAACGATTTGGCGGCCAGGCACGTATCTCTCACCATACAGTCTATGAGACCGGAAACCTTTCAGAGTTTCCTGACTTCTCTGGAATCGTGATATATACACCCAATCGTACATCAATGGTATTAAAAAAAGTGAAATAAATCTATTACTGACAGACTTACACTAACAATAGGATTTCCTAAATGCATTGGATATAGTTTTGTGGAGAACTTATTGAAATTTTATAATAAATTAATACTTCCTAAGTCCCAGAGGTGTTATAATATAAGGAAATAATAGGTATAACTTTTTTATCAGGAGTGAATAGAGTGAGAATTAATAATAATATCACTACTTTAAAAGCTGAACATAACGTGACCCCCAATAATAAATCATTATCTCAAACAATTTCTATAAATGATGATAGTGCCACTAAACTTGCGCTATCAGACAGGCCACCACATTATACTGGGGAAAATACTCAAAGATTAATTGATACTCAAAATGATATTTCTACCTTGTATACTGTTAATGATGCTTTAACTAGAATTGATTCTAGTTTACGAACAGGTAAAGAGTTATCCACTCAGTCCACTAGGACCCAAGACGTTAGGATTAAGCAAGCTCTTCAACGTGAAATTACAGAAATAAATCATAACATTGATAACATTAGCAATTCCATACAGCATTACAATTCCATCCCCCCTAATAATTCAGAATCATACCAGAATGATAATCAAATTCTCTATGCCTTGAAAAGTGACTGGTTAAGGGAGGGAGAAGATGTCATTATGAAACGTTATGGTCTGACAGGAGACGGATCCAACTTAAATATTGTACTGGAGGAAGGTCACCAACCTTACCTTGCTGCTGTATATTCTGACTATGACGAAACAGGCAAGTCAACTAATCTAACCATGCATATCGCTGTTCAAACGGCACTCCCCGCCACATTGCCTAACGGGGGAAGTTATCCCCCGCAATATGATGATCGTGTTATTACCCATGAAATGGTTCATGTACTTATGGGGCGGACGATGAATGTAGAACAATTACCAAACTGGTTTCAAGAAGGCACCGCAGAATTTATTCATGGCCCGAATGAAAGGGTTTTTCATGATTTATCGCGTAATGGCGGTGGCGTTAAAGGTGCAACGGCAATTCAAAATGCTTTAGGTGATGGAACCAATGGTAGTTGGAGTAATAATAGTCTGCATTACTCAACGGCAGGAATGGCAGTGCGGTATTTGCATGAACAGATCAAAGAAGATGGTCATAGTGGAGGTATAAAAGATTTACTTACGGATTTGAAAAATAATCCAGATGAAAACCTTGATAAAGCTTTGAGTCATGTCTCTAAGTACACCAGTGTGCATGATTTTGTTGGTGATTTTGTTAAGAAGGGCAACGGGGCAGCCTTTATTAACCAGCTCAATTCTCGAGGTGAATTTACTAATGCAATACTTGGAGGAGATACAGGAGCAATTGGTGGAGCTGATGCCGATAATGGTCCTGTTCTGAATGCAGCATCAGTCATTCCTGATAGTATTCATACAACTAATACACCATTAAAATACTTTCATGTTACCTGGCCTACCCTCGCCGAAGATCAAACTGTATTGAGCACACGCCAAAGTGAGGCGAATCGTAAAGCATTGCTAGCCACCTTAAAGTTTGATAGCAATATTCTAAACACAAAGAGTGTTGATCTTGTTAATAAGCCAAATGAAGGAAAGATTATCTTTGATAATGCTTTATCCTATGTTGCGATCAAACAAAGTCAGCTGAAAGAAATGCAACATAAATTGCACTACCAAGCCAATAGGGTTAGCGCAACAATCAATAGCTCTGATATTCAAGATCGATTTGAAAATATCAAAAAAGACCTCACAAGTAGTACCATCCGTTCATCCTTAACCAAACCACGGGCAGAGAGAGTCGTGCAAATGTTAATAAATTAAGGCCGTTCTGAGGGAATTGGCCAGAATATTAATACTTATATAAGAAAACTCTCCTGAATCAGAGTTAAATCTGGTTAGGGGAGTTTTTGTGGACTAAAATTACAATTGTAGCAGGAAAAACACAACATAAGCCGTAAAATAATTAATAAACCATAGAATGTAGTATTTTGAGCTGTTAACTGTTGATAATAGTATGGTAGAATAAACAAGTTATCTATAGTAAATAAGCAAATTTTTTCATTTATTAATATAAATTTATAGCAGAATTACAATGGCTGATGGAAAATAAACCAGGTTGAAATTATATGAAGTGAGGAATTAAGATATATGAAAATTAAAAAGCGAGATGGGCGTGAAGTAACATTTGATGAAAATAAAATAACAGAGGCTATTTTTAAGGCGGCCAAAGCTGTTGGTGGAGCAGATAAACAGTTAGCGATGGAATTAGCATTAGATGTGTTAAGACTAGTAAAACAAGAATATAATGGCGGGATGTTTGGCGTGGAAGAAGTACAAGATACTGTTGAGAAAATATTGATTGAAAAAGGACATGCCAAAACAGCGAAAGCATATATTTTGTATCGAGATAAACGAACCCGTATGCGTGATGCTCAATCTTATCTGATGGATGCCGTTGCTGAAATATTGGTGGAAACCAGTCGGGAAAATGCAAATATACCCAATTCACCTTCGGCGAAAATGTTGCAAATAGCTAGTGCTGCCAGTAAAGCATACTATTTGAATCGATTACTTCCTGAACCTATGGCAACAGCTCATATTAAAGGGGATATCCACATTCATGATTTGGATTTTTATGGGAAGACATTAACCTGTGTACAAATTCCCCTAGGAAAATTATTAAAAAATGGCTTTAACACCGGACACGGTTATATTCGCCCACCTAAACGCCCCACATCGGCTGCTGCCTTGGCGGCTATTATTCTACAAAGTTCTCAGAATGATATGCATGGTGGACAATCTTTCGCTTTTTTTGATCGTGATATGGCAACCTTTATGGACAAAGTCGATGAATGTGAAGTGTATCAAGCTATGGAAGCTTTTATCTATAATCTTAATTCAATGCATAGTAGAGCCGGTGCACAAGTTCCTTTTTCTAGTCTTAATGTTGGGACGGATACCACTGCCGCTGGGCGTATGGTGACAAAAAACTTGTTACTGGCCTATGAAAAAGGGTTAGGACATGGTGAAAATCCAATTTTTCCCAATATTATTTTTCGTGTTAAGGAGGGTATCAATCTAAATTCTAAGGACCCTAATTATGATTTGTTCCAGTTGGCCATTCGTGTAGCTTCTCAGCGTCTGAATCCTACTTTTAGCTTTATGGACTCCTCTTTTAATAAACCTTATGGTGATCAAATTGCCTATATGGGGTGTCGCACCCGAGTCATGGCTAATAAGTGTGGTGAGGAAGTGACTGATGGGCGGGGTAATCTAAGTGTTACCACGATTAATTTACCGCGGCTCGCGATTAAAGCGGAGCGTAATTTAATGAAATTTTATCAAAGCCTATCCGATCTTGTTGATTTGATTTGTGAGCAATTATTCCATCGCTATGGGGTGCAAGCAAAACTTAAAGTCAAAGATATGCCATTTTTAATGGGGCAAGGATTATACTTACATTCAGATGAATTAGGGAGTCAGGATACGATTGGTGAGGTTATAAAAAATGGAACATTGTCCATCGGTTTTATCGGCTTGGCGGAGACTCTTGTGGCCTTGACTGGTTATCATCATGGTGAAAATGAAGAATCTCAAATATTGGGTGAAGAAATTGTTGCTTTTATGCGCAATAAAGCCGATCGGGCTAGCGATAAATATAAACTCAATTATAATCTCCTCGCATCACCGTCAGCAGGTGTGTCAGGACGATTCGTAAAATTGGATTGTTGTGAGTATGGTTTGATTCCCGGTGTAACTGATAAAGAATACTACACAAATTCTTTTCATGTACCGGTGAGTTATCAAATTAGTAAACAGGACAAGATTGCCATTGAAGCCATTTATCACAAATATACCAATGGTGGCCATATCAGTTATGTTGAATTTATAGCACCACCTATTAATAATCTTGGTGCTGTGGAAGAGATGATTCGCTACATGGGTGAACATGATATTGGGTATGCAGGAATAAACTTCCCTGTTGATTTTTGTGAGGGCTGTGGTTATATTGGGGTTATCGAGAAGGATTCTTGTCCGGCATGCAATGGATCAATCATCCGGCGTGTTAGACGTAGCACGAGTTATTTAAGTACGACGGACCGTTTTAATGACACAAAACATGAAGAAGTAGAACAAAGGGTGGTACATACATAATCCAGTAGACTCTCAGAAAACGTACTTAATGGAGGGATATTATTGACTTGGCATTTAAAAGAAAAACTGCAAAAAATTATGGAGCAAGAGCGCGGTACAATGGCTTTTCCTCCTGGTTCACGGCAAAGTTTTGCGTTAGTTTATCCGAATACCTATCATGTAGGTATGTCTAATTTAGGATTTCAGATTATTTATCAGCAAATCAATACTCGAGGTGATACTGCTTGTGAACGGTTATTTTTGCCTGATAAAAAGACCGAACCAGAGTATATTCGCACCAAGACGCCACTTATGACCATTGAAACTCAGCGTCCCTTGTATGAGTTTCCTTTAATTGGCTTTGACTTAACGTTTGAGATGGATTATTTTAACGTGTTGCAAATTCTATCATTAGGCAAAGTTCCACTACTGGCTGCTGACCGGGGGGAAACAGATCCTTTTGTTATCATTGGAGGTCCCTGTGCTACCTTTAATCCTGAGCCATTAGCTGATTTTGTGGATATTTGTGTTATTGGCGAAGGGGAAGAAGTCATACATGACATCTTAGATGCTTATTATCAGGGGCGAGAGTTAGGACTCTCTCGCCAAGAAATATTATTAAATTTGGCCCAGATTGAGGGCGTATATGTACCGCGTTTTTACCAACCAATCTATAACGATGATAATACCATCCGTGTGATTCAGCATAGTGATGGTGTACCCGAGAAAGTAAAACGACGATTTGTCGCTGAACTTGATAAGTATGAGGCTCAAACGGTTATTTCAACCCCTGATACTGAATTTGGCGATATGTTTCTGATTGAAGTAGCACGCGGGTGTGGACGACATTGTCGTTTCTGCATGGCTGGATATTGTTTCCGTAATCCTCGCGTTCGATCTTTAGAAAAATTACAGATGGCTATTGGCAAAGCTAAGGAGTTTCGTAATAAAGTGGGATTAATGGGAGCCGCCATCTCTGACTATCCTGAAATTGATGCTTTATGTCACAGCGTGTTAAGTCAGGGAATGTACATGTCTGTTGCTTCACTGCGCGCCGATTCATTAACGGAGCCCCTCGTAGAGGCATTGGTCATCAGTAAACACCGAACGATTACGCTAGCACCTGAGGCAGCAAGTATAAGGTTGCGTCGTATTATAAATAAAAGCATTACGGATGAACATTTGTATCATGCTATCAAAATAGCTATTCATGCTGGAATACCCCATATTCGGTTATATATTATGATTGGCTTGCCCTTTGAAGAGCAAGAAGATATTGAAGAAGTTGTTGCTTTAGCAGAAAATATAAAAAATTATATGGAATTTTTAGGAAGTAAAGGCAAATTGACGTTAAGCGTTAATCCTTTTATCCCTAAACCCTTTACTCCTTTTCAATGGATGCCTATGCATCCGATGAAGATCGTAGAATCTAAATTGAAGTTTATTAGTGCCAGTCTACGGCAAAGAAAAAATATTGAAGTGTTAGTTGAATCACCCAAAGAAGCCTATATTCAAGCGGTGCTTGCTCGAGGAGATCGACGGGTATCTAATGTCTTGCTAGAGGCTCATAAACGTGGTGGTAGCAAAGGCTTCAAACCAGCGATGAGAGAAACTATGTCGAATGAAGAACATTACTTGTATCGCACCCGTGATGAAAAGAATGAGATATTGCCCTGGAGCACATTAGATATGGGGCTGGATGCCTCGTATTTAGTACAGGAATTAGAACGAGCTAAATCAGAAAAATTTACATCACCATGTGTGGAAGGCTGCACTCGTTGTGGGATATGCAAGAGTTAATGACAGGAGTGATATGTAAATGGAGCAGTTTATTTTAAAATATGGTACCAATGGCTTATGGTATGGTACATTTACTCATTTTGATAAATTAGCCATTAAGCATGGTATATCCAGTCGACTAGGTGGGGTTAGTAGCCAACCCTTTGCGTCTTTGAATTTAGGCTTACATAATGGTGATAACGATCTCCAGGTCATTGCCAACCGTCAACTATTTTGCCAAGGTGTGGGGGTCGAGGCCGGCGATATCGTCACTGCAGAGCAGACGCATTCTGATAGAGTCTTGGTAGTGACTAAAGAACATCTTGGTAAAGGGGCGAAAAAATATAGCGAGGCCATTAGGGGGACAGATGCATTGATTACTAATGTTCAAAATGTCCCTCTTATGTTGTTTTTTGCTGATTGTGTACCCGTTTTGATTGTCGACCCAGTACAAAAGGTAATAGGTATTGCTCATGCCGGCTGGAAAGGCACAATGGATTATATTGCCCAGAAGACAGTATTGGCCATGCAAACTCATTTTGGCACTAGTCCTCAGCACTGTTTAGTCGGTATCGCCCCTTCAATCGGACCCTGTTGTTATGAAGTTAACCATGTAGTAATGAACAGGTTAAAAGGACAGTTTCAAAATTGGGAGCAGTTAGTTCGTCCAAATGGGGATAAATGGTATTTGGATTTGTGGCAAGCTAATCGTCTGCAACTGGAACAAATTGGTGTTGAACGTGAAAACATTGTCGTGAGTCAAGTCTGTACGGCATGTAACAAGGAATTATTTTTCTCATATCGAGCCGAGAATGGCTGTACGGGTCGGATGGGTGCTGTGATTGTCTTGTAAATGTGTATTTACAAGGCTTTTTTACTACAGTAAAGTACAAAATAGGTCAAACATCCTAGTACTAATTTTGGAAAAATAGGTCAAATATCCTAATGTCAATATATTTTTCAGGTTAGGGATATACTGTAAGAGGAAATTTATCTTTATTCGCGAATAATAAAGATAATGGAGGGTTGACCATGTTTATAGCAGAAAACTTAGCCCATATTATAGAAAATATTAATGGCGCAACAAATAAAGCAAATCATGTAAAGTTGGTAGCAGTCACTAAAAATCATGATGTATTTGCCATGGAAGAAGCTATTACTGCAGGAGTTATGGCAATCGGTGAAAATCGTATACAAGAAGCCGTTGAGAAGGCCCAAAGCCTTACTAGCTGTGTGGAATGGCATCTGATTGGACATCTGCAAACCAATAAGGTTCGCCAGGCAGTATCATTATTTGACATGATTCAATCTGTTGATAGTGAACGATTGGCGATTGAAATTGATCATGCTGCTGCTAAAATTGCTAAGCGCCAAGATATTCTTATACAAATTAATGTAGCGAATGAAGATACTAAGTTTGGGATATCTGCCAAGGATGTTATGTCTCTGGGGCGATTTATTAGCAACTTAGAGCATGTCAGGTTATGTGGACTAATGACCGTTGCTCCATTTAATGAGAATACGGAACTCACTCGTCCCATATTTCGAGAGATGTACCAGTTGTTTATAGAACTCAGGGATGCTAATTTAGTAAACACAAAAGTGGAATGGTTGTCCATGGGGATGACACATGACTATCAGGTAGCCGTCGAAGAAGGCTCCAATTTAGTGCGCATTGGTACAGGGATATTTGGTCAGCGTCAATATTAAGGGAGGCATGTTTGAACATGAAATTCATGGAAAAAGTCTGGGGTGGCCTTGGCTTGTTGGAACCAGCAGAAGTAGACGAAGAACAAGAACAAAAATACAAAGTCGGTGATGGTGAACCGAGTAAAGGGAAAAAAGGCAGTAATATTGTTAATCTACCGACTGCGCAGAAGCAAATGAAAGTTATGGTGGTTGAACCCTTTGCTTTTGATGATGCACAACATGTAGCCGATCATTTAAAAAATCGCAAACCTGTTGTTGTGAATTTCGAGAATTGCGATAAAGAAGTTGCGAAACGGATGATTGATTTCATTAGTGGTACTACCTATGCCTTAGGTGGTAGTATTCAAAAAATTGGTAATAGCATCTTTTTATGTGCTCCCAATAATGTTGATGTTGCTTATAGTCCTCATGAGGAAGGTGTGGACAAAGAGTTTCTGCCATGGAATAAATAATAGTTACAATATGGAGGATCTATGTTACAAAATATGTTGCAAAATAAAAAAATAGGTTTTATCGGTAGTGGTGCCATCGCGGAAGCATTAATAAGTGGCATTATAAAAGCGGGTCTCATCAATCCTAACCAAATTATTGTGAATGATATTAACCAAAGTCGCCTTGATTATATGCAAAAAAAACTTGGTGTTCACACTACATTAAACTTGCAAGAATTAGTTAAAGGCGTAAATATATTGTTCTTAACGGTCAAGCCTCAGGTCATACATACTGTGCTCGATGCCATTGCGCCATTTATTATGACAACAACCTTGATTGTATCGGTTGTAGCGGGGGTTAGTACTAAAATATTACAAGAAAAAATGCCCAATGTACCTATTATAAGGGCCATGCCCAATACTCCAGTGGCAGTTGGTGAAGGTATGTCGGTGATTACCCTGGGAGAGTATGCAGGAAAAGAAAATGGCCAACTGGTATTAACTATTTTTTCATCTGTGGGTAAAGCCATCATCATGGATGAAAGTGCGATGGATGCGGTAACCGGACTGTCAGGCAGTGGGCCAGGTTATGCCTTTGTATTGATTGATGCTTTATCGGATGCTGGTGTATGGGTAGGATTATCTCGGGAAAATTCGATTATCTTGGCAGCCCAGACACTGCTTGGGGCGGCTAAAATGGTTCTTGAAACAGGGGAACATCCAGCAAAACTTAGAGATATGGTAACATCGCCAGGTGGTACAACCATTGCTGGCATTCATGTTCTAGAACAAAGGGGTGTACGAGTAGCGTTGATGGACGCAGTAAAAGCTGCTACAAAACGTTCGCAAGATATGGGGAAAAAAACAAATGAGTGAACGAGAGAAAATTTTACGCTATTACCGAGGTAGCGGGGATGGAGATCTGGCAGCTAGACTATTGGATGTAGCAGAAATAGCCTTGCGCAATCGTAAGTTTAAAGTGAGCGAATTTCTAGATCCTCATGGTTATAGTATTGCAGAAACCATTGGGGCACATTTCGGTAATTTAGAACTATTATCGAATGGAGGTTATAGCGGCGCTGAACGGGTAAAAGCAATTTTTGTTTATGAAGATTTTCGGGGAACACCTGATATAGCTGTGGAAGTGGTAGTAGCCAAGTGGGATGAACGATATTATCAGTTAACACATCGCGATGTACTGGGAGCATTAATGGGACTGGGTATTAAACGTGAGATTATTGGTGATATCATTATGTGTGGACATGGCTGCCAAATCATTGTTGAAGCATCTCTCGCAGGTTTTATTAGCCAAAATTTTAAACTGATTGGTGCAGCACCGGTAGTTATATCCTCTTTAAGTTTGTCAGACATCATGCCGCGTGAAGAAAAAATTAAAGAAATCAAGACAACGGTAGCTTCTCTCCGACTCGATGTTGTCGCTGCCGCAGGTTTTGGTACTTCCCGGACGACCATGTCTGATGAAATTGGTATAGGTAAATTAAAAGTAAATTGGCAGGATGCAAAAAATAGTGCGCAGACCATTAAAGTGGGCGATATTATTTCCATGCGTGGTCGCGGTCGGGTTGAAGTAGCTGAAATATTAGGGCAGACTAAAAAAGGCAGAACCAGTATCTTATTAAAGCGTTTTATGTGAACAAGGAGGGATCCTCATGCTAACACCATTGGATATCCATAATAAAGAGTTTAAAAAACGGTTTCGTGGGTATAATGAAGAAGAAGTGGATGAGTTTCTTGATACAGTAATAAAAGACTATGAACAGCTATACCGAGAAAATATTGAAATAAAAGAAACTTTGGATCGGCTGAACAGTAAATTAGAACATTTCCAGCACATGGAAAATACATTACATAATACATTAATCATTGCTCAAGAAACGGCTGAAGAAGTCAAGTTTAATGCTAAGCGTACGACGGAACTTATGATTAAAGAGGCGGAAGTTCAGGCTCGAAAAATGATCGATGAAGCTGCAAACAAAGTGCGACTTATGTCGAGTGAATATGAAGGGCTGCAAAAACAAGATCAGATCTATCGTATGCGAGTACGTAACTTAGTGCAGGCCCAGTTGGAAATTTTAGGTGACGCGGTTAATGATTAAAATTTGACGCAGAGTAATTCTTTATGTATAATAATTGTACATGCTACATAGCTATACGAGTAATGATGGAGACAGTAACCAGAATATGCGATTTTACAGCGAGTTAGGAACAGTGGGAGCCTAATAAAAACGTTCATGGTGAAGATCACTCCTGAACTGCGAACCGAAAGCTCAGTAGGCTTCGCCGTTTGACGAACGTTATTTCGTTTAGTCGTGGCTGGCAACAGTCATTAGGGTGGTATCACGGGAAACAACCTCTCGTCCCTTTTGGGATGGTGAGGTTTTATTTTTTTGGAGGTGTTATTTTGGATTATAGTAAAACGTTAAATTTGCCACAGACAGAATTTCCAATGCGTGGTAATTTGCCCGCACAAGAACCAAAATTGCTGGAGTATTGGGAAGAACATAAAATCTATGAACAACGTACGACAAAAGTAGGAAAACCTAAATTTATATTACATGACGGCCCTCCCTACGCCAATGGCAATATTCATATTGGGCATGCCTTAAATAAGATTTTAAAAGATATGATTCTCAAATATAAGTCATTGCAGGGGTTTAATACTCCTTATGTTCCTGGTTGGGATACCCATGGGCTGCCTATTGAGCATGCTGCCATTAAGATATTAGGACTGAATCGTCATGAACTTCAACCTTTAGATTTACGTAGGCAATGCAAAGACTATGCATTGCAATTTGTAAGTACTCAGCGTAATGATTTCAAACGGTTAGGCGTGGGTGCTAATTGGGATCATCCGTATGTAACGCTACATAAAGAATATGAGGCCAAACAAATTGAAGTATTTGGTGAAATGGCAAAAAAAGGCCATATTTATAAAGGCTTAAAATCAGTGTACTGGTGTACGTCTTGTGAGACGGCGCTCGCTGAAGCTGAAATTGAATATGCTGAGAAAAAATCCCATACCATCTATGTTAAATTTCCTTTAGTTGATGCCAAGGGTACATTACCCAGTGGGGTCAATGTTGATCAGGTCTATGGCGTCATTTGGACAACCACACCTTGGACGATGCCAGCCAATGTGGCCATTGCCGTTCATCCAGAATTTGACTATGCTTGGGTAGAAAGCCAAGGTAAGGTGTATTTGTTCGCCGTAGAATTGATTGAAACCGTTGCGAAGGCCAATAATCTTACCGATTATACAATACTTTCAACTATGAAAGGTGCTGACTTGGAAGGTGTTGTTTTTGCACATCCCTTTATTGAACGAGAGTCACCAGTCATTTTAGCTGATTATGTTACTTTAGAACAAGGTACAGGTTGTGTACATACGGCACCAGGACATGGCCCTGATGACTTTGATATGGGCGTCAAGTATGGTCTGCCTATTATCAATCCCGTTGACCATGCTGGACGGTTTACGGCCGAAGGTGGGATTTTTGAAGGATTGCTGGTACATGATGCTGATGTACCTGTGATTAAGGAATTGGCAGCTCGTGGAATGTTATTGGGTAAAGGCAAAGTTAAACATCAGTATGCCCATTGTTGGCGTTGTAAAAATCCTGTTATTTATCGGGCCACTGAACAATGGTTTGCATCAGTGGATGGGTTTAGAGAACAAGCATTACAGGCCATTACAGAAGTGCAATGGATTCCTACCTGGGGTGAAGAACGTATTCATAACATGGTAGCTGACCGTCATGATTGGTGTATTTCACGCCAACGCATATGGGGGGTTCCCATTCCAATTTTCTATTGCGCCAGTTGTAATGAACATGTCATTAATGATACTACAATAAATGCTGTTAAAGAGCTATTTCGTCTTGAAGGTTCTGATGCCTGGTGGGCTAAGACCGCTGCTGAAATCTTACCAAAGGGTTTTACTTGTGACCATTGTGGTCATGGATCATTCCGCAAAGAAACGGATATTATGGATGTTTGGTTTGATAGTGGCTCTAGCCATGCGGCAGTACTAGAGCAGCATGATGAACTCGCATGCCCTGCTGATTTATATTTGGAAGGTAGTGATCAGCATCGGGGTTGGTTCCAGTCTTCACTATTAACTTCGGTTGCGACGAAAGGCAGGGCCCCCTATAAGGCCGTATTAACTCATGGTTTTGTCGTTGATGGAGATGGACGTAAGATGTCTAAATCTGTTGGTAATGTTATTTACCCTCAAGAAGTGATTAATAAATATGGCGCTGATATTCTACGGTTATGGGTGGCTTCAGCCGATTATCAGGCTGATGTGCGCATTTCCAATGATATTTTAAAACAATTATCGGAAGTCTATCGTAAAATACGCAATACCTTCCGCTATATTCTGGGCAGTGTGAGTGATTTTAACCCGAGTACTGATAAAGTAAATTATCAGGACTTATTGGAAATTGACCGTTGGGCTCTTATGCGATTAGAATTGGTTCGTGAAAAGGTGACGACTGCCTATGAGGAATATGAGTTTCATCTCATTTATCATACCGTACATAATTTTTGTACTGTAGATTTGAGCTCTATCTATTTGGATATTTTAAAAGACCGAGTATACACTGCTCTACCTAATTCTGTGGAGCGACGTGCAGCGCAAACCGTTATGTATGAAATATTAAATACTTTAGTTAGGCTGATTTCACCCGTCCTTACTTTTACGGCTGAGGAAGTATGGCAGCATATTTCCAAAGAAGAAAATATGCCAGAGAGTATACAGTTGGTGGAGTGGCCAATTGGGCATAAGGAGTATCTTGATGTTGCGTTAGAGGCTAAATGGGATACTATTCTGGCCATGCGTAGTGAGATTACCAAGGTTTTAGAAACGGCTCGTCGTAATAAAGTGATTGGACATTCTTTGGATGCAAATATTACGGTTTATGCTGATGGTAAGGTTTTTACTCAATTAGATGGAATGAGCAAAGATTTGGCTAATATATTAATCGTTTCCAGTGTTACTATTCTTGAAAATATTGATCAAGCACCCGAACAGGCTGTGAAGGTTCCTAATATGGCCATGGCGATTGTTGTATCACAAGCTGAAGGTGAAAAATGTGAGCGTTGCTGGATTTATAGCGATACCGTAGGGCAGGCTACGGAGCATACGACATTGTGTCAACGTTGTGCTAACGTCGTTGAAAAATTATAAGAAAGGACGACAACATCAACGTAGGTTGAACCTTTAGTTGGCCTTATTTAGAATCTTAGAAAATGTTATACTTTCTGATTCTGTAAAATTATTTTTTAAAACCGGGATTATATTCCGGTTTTTTTTTATTGTTTTGGAGACAATATAGGGAGGAGGAATGTTTGTGGGTTTATATAATGAACAATGAATTAATTAATGTGCAATTAGAAAAATTAGTGCGTCATTTAGAATCATTACGTATTGCTGAGTATATGGACTTGCTAGAACGTCCGGCTAAACTTATTTTAATAAATTTTATCGCTGGCCTTGCTAGAGGTCTAGGCATTGCCATTGGAGCGACAGTGGTTTTTGCTATTTTATTGAATTTTTTACACAGCCTTATCTTACTTAATTTACCTGTTATCGGTAACCTTATTGCTGAAATTGTCCATATTGTAGAACTGAAAAATGGAACCTTTTAAAAAGTTAAGGAATTTTTAACTGAGAGGTTTGATTAGGAGTGGATAACTTGAAGGGGAAACAAATTGAATATTTTAGGCAAAAATTACAAATAGAAAAACAAATTTTAAGGGCACAGATGGCTAGCTTGGAAAAATCAGGTCTTGCCAGTACATTAGGGGAATCCATTGGAGAATTATCCGTTTGTGATAATCATCCAGCTGATATTGGTGATGAATTATTTGAACGCAGTAAAGATCTTGCATTGCGTGACAATGCTCATGTATTATTAGAAAATGTGGAATATTCGTTAAAAAAGATGGCTGCTGGCACTTATGGATATTGTGATAAATGTAATCAGCAGATACCCTATGAGAGACTTGAGGCTATTCCTTGGGCCCATGAATGTATCGATTGTCAAAAACAAGATGATGCTTTCGACGATACTGGACGCCCTTTAGAAGAACGCACTCTTCAACCGCCTTTCCAACGTACTTTCTTAGATAACGATCCGGCCTTATCTGTCGGCTTCGATGGTGAAGATGCTCTGCAGGCAGTTTTGAGTTATGGTAGTTCTGATACACCTCAAGATGTTTCTGGAGCTCATGACTATAAAGATTTATTTCTGAACAGTCATGAGCATCAAGGTATCGTTGATGCTGCTGATGTGATTCCTAATCATTCGAATCGTCATATTGTCAAATAAAAGTATAATTACCTGGAATCTTAGAACGTGAGATACTTTCTGGTTCCATAAAAAAACTGAGCTGTGAAATTCAGGCTCGTTTTTTTATTTAATAGCAGTATTTATAGAAAAATAAGTATATAATTTAAATAGGGAAATAAAGTATATTCATTATGGAAGTTAATAGAATTAGGGGGTAGCTATATGGCAAAATCAATCACAACTGCAAGTGTTTATATTTGCAGACTGGGCGTATTGATCGTTGCTATAAGTGGATATTTTTATGTACCAGGTTTACAAGATTTTTTTGGTGCTGTAATCGGTTATTTACAATCGCATGATTTTGAAGGTTTGCGTCAGTTAATACGATCCTATGGACCTTGGGCCCCAGTTGTTAGTATTGCCTTAATGATAATTCAGTCATTGGTTCCTTTTGTACCAGGGCTGGTGATTACCATTACCAATGCCTGGATTTTCGGTTGGCAATATGGGGCATTGTACTCTTGGTGCGGAGCATTGTTGGGTGCTATTTTGGATTTTGGTTTGGCGAGATGGTATGGACGCCTCGTTGTCGAGGGGATTGTAAACATAAAATATCTTAGTAGAACGGATGCTTTTCTCCAGAAGTATGGTTTTCTAGCTGTATTTATTGCTAGATTAACACCAATAATACCATTCAAGGTGGTGAGTTATGTTGCAGGGTTAACGGCTATGCCATTCTGGAAATTTGCCTTTGCGACGGCAATTGGGCAAGCCCCTGCCATAATGTTGTATTCGATAATAGGCCAAAATATTACGCAAGGGACACGTATCGCAATACTTGTCCCGTCATTATTAATTAGTATTGGCGTTGTTGCCTATCATTACCAAGAAGAAATAAAGGGACAGTTTTTTTCTAATAAAGAGAAATAAAACGTATTTTGAAATGTTAAAAAAAAAAAATGAAAAATTGGTACTAGTTATGTGCTTTTTTCTTCTGTATATAGTATAATACTAAATAGTTAACTACATAGGAGGTGAAACTCATGTATATTATTAGCAACGACTGTATCGAATGTGGTGCTTGTGCTTCTGTTTGTCCAGTAGAAGCAATTTCCGCAGGCGAAGGTCAATATGTTATTGATGACAAGTGTATTGATTGTGGTTCATGTGCAGGCACATGTCCAGTAGGCGCAATTGCTGCAGGCGAATAAAGAACATATGAAAAAAGTCCAGAGTTTCTGGGCTTTTTTCTTTTTATTGGTATATTATAATTTTCAAAGGGGAATGCCAGCATGTTGGTTTGCAAATCCTTTGTTGCTTATTTTCGTATAAATCTTTACCTTTATAAAAAATTTGTTTATCATAGAGTAAAGGCTATTTAAGAATGCTGTAGTATAGGCAATATTCTTAAATTTGACAGAAATATGGTTGCCTTATCTGCAAAAAAAGATAGAGTGATGATTAGGGTTAAGGGCCTTTAGTTTAGTATCGATAGAATAGGAGCGAAATTTATTGCATACATTATTATTAGCGTTATTTATAGTGGTTGTCGACCAATTTTCTAAATTTTATATTCAAACACATATGGCATTAGGTATGTCCATACCTGTAATGCAAGATATCTTTCATATTACATATATTTTGAATGCAGGAGCTGCCTTTGGTTTATTGGAGAATCAAACTGCATTTTTTGTAATGATAGCAGTTTGTATGGTAGTCGCAACAATCTATTTTTATCCGAAAATTCCTAAACGATATAGCTTGCTACGTTTTGGTATAGGTTTAATGGTAGGCGGAGCCATGGGGAATGTTATTGATCGTATTAAGACAGGTTATGTGGTTGATTTTTTTGATTTTCGTATTTGGCCCATCTTTAACATCGCCGATGTGGGAATTGTATGTGGTGTAGGTTGTATAATTTTTACTATTATATATTTATATAAAGAGGATGGGGATGCGCCCATATAAATCAATGGTAAAGCCAATTTTAAAAATGCTTAAAAGTCGATCTATTACCATTTTGTTACCCGAAGAAACAAAAAAAGTAGAGGTTGTCCATAAGTTTGTTAAACTTGTTGGCGGCTTCTTTTTTCATATTAAATCTTCATCATGCCCAATATCACGTTTACGCATTTTGATGATATTTTGTCTTGTTTTAAGTTCTTCTAATTCAGCGGTAACACGTTCGGAAACAGCGATAACACGCCTAGATGTTTCCGTTTTTGGTGTTTGTAGTTCATATAGCTTGGTATTGTTCTTAGGCTTATAATAAGTTCTTGCAATTGTAATAGTATGATTATCAAAATCAACGTCAGACCATTTTAAGGCGTATAGTTCGCCTGTCCTAATACCATGTATAGGTAAGTGTTAAAAAAACGCGTAGTCGTCACCTAGATTCGCATTTTGAGCCGTTCGTAAAAATATAGCTGGTTCTTATTTTTCTAGATATTTAGGAATTTCATCAATAGTTTCAATTTCCTCTAAGGTTTCTTGTTTGCGAGGTAATTCACATATTTTGTTTGATGATGAAGGTAAGTGGTTTGTGGAGGGAAAATGAGAAAAGCTATACTATCGAGTTAATTTCCAAAAAATAAATTATTATATTGTACGACAAAAAATAATATTTTTTTATATATTTCGACATCCACATATAATTACACTATTAACAATGCTATAATCATTATAGGGTTATGGGATGTGAGGTAATATTATGAGTATTAGGCATGTTTGTGGAGGCAACGCGCACGTTGCAGATTCTTGTTTTGTTCATGGCTGGAATTTATTATGTTGCGCGCGATGCGGTGAGGTATTCTATCATTGGCTGAGGAAGAAAATATAATATAGTTATTCAAAGAGCCCGTCAGTCCTTAATTTAAATTGGAGTGGCTGGCTTTTTTATTATTTATAAATAGATAATAAATTCATTTAAATATCATTTATGCTTGGATTATATGGTAACTGCCCTGATGGGGTGGCTGTGTTTTACGTGAAAATAAATATTAAACCTATATAATTGCATTTGCAATATTGCATATGCAATTATATAATAGTCTTATAGTCTTAATGAAGAGTTTAATAATCGATTCACTTTTGCTTTACTAATTATGGTAGTCGCATATTCTTGCTACAAGCTTGTCTCATCGAGAAAAGGAGATAATTAATGAATCCGCAGAAATTGAAAAACTGGCTATCCGTAAGCGAGGTAGCCAGTAAATACAAACTATCAAGAAACTCGGTCCTTATAGCGTGTAAAGTAGGAAGATTTACGGAAGAAGAATCAGTAGAAACTTCGTTAGGTTGGCTGATCAGCCCAATCGGCGCAGAAAGGGTATTTAATTATAGGCTAGAGGGATTATAGTTAATTCTATTATGCGAAAAAATATATTATATTCCTGCAAGCGTACAAAAATAATACCTTGGCGCAAAAGCTAGGGTATTTAATAGATATAATCTTAATCAATTGGCGAGTTTAAATAAAGTGTTGTATAATAAGGAACAGATTTTAATTTATGTAGCATAATAAGGGTAATATTTAAAATTAGTAACATCACGGTAACAATATTGCAATGTTACCGTGATGTTACCCCAATTAAAATACGCACTTAAATAAGTGTATTTAAAGCATCTATTTAAATGGAATATTATCGAAAAATGCTCATAAATTACACAATAAGGCGATTCTAAAGCTTTTAACTAATTTTTACTATTATATATTTATATAAAGAGGATGGCGTAGCATGAGTGACAAAAAAAATTTTTTTGAGATTAATGAAGATGATCAAGGGGAACGTTTGGATGTATTGCTAACTAAAAATATGAATGGACTATCGCGATCTACTATACAAAAACTGATTGCTAGCGGGCAGGTTACAGTTAATGATAAAGTAGTAAAAACTAATTATAAAGTAAAGGCTTCTGATACCATTGCAGTGACGATGCCGGAAGTGAGACCGCTGGAATTATTGGCCGAAGATATCCCCCTTGATGTGGTCTTTGAAGATAATGATATTATTGTGATTAATAAGGCACGGGGTATGGTAGTACATCCTGCCACAGGTAACTATAGTGGTACATTGGTTAATGCCTTATTAGAACATTGTGATGATTTATCGGGTATAAATGGGATTGCCCGCCCGGGTATTGTCCATCGTTTAGATAAAGATACTTCAGGTGTTATGATAGCCGCTAAGAGCGATCGAGCACATATCAGTCTAGCAGAGCAAATAAAAGAACATACTGCCAGTCGGCGTTATTTGACTATTGTGCATGGAAATATTAAGGAAGAACAAGGTGTTATCAACGGCCCCATTGGCCGTCATCCTTCTGATCGTAAAAAAATGGCAGTAACATTTGTCAATAGCAAAGAAGCAATTACTAATTTCCGTGTTCTTGAAAGATTTGGTGATTACACCTTGGTTGAGTGTAAATTATTGACTGGACGGACCCATCAGATTAGAGTACATATGGCTTATATTGGACACCCAGTCGTTGGTGATCCCAAATATGGTCCTGAGCGTGGACATTTTGCAATTGTAGGTCAAGCCTTGCATTCACGGGAACTGACGATTAAGCATCCGGTTACAGAAGAAAGTATGGTATTTGCGGCTCCTTTACCTAATGATATGGAAGTTATCTTAACAGAGCTAAGGCTGAAAATGAACCGATAGAAGGGAGATATTGATGATGAATTTAGTAGAAAAAACAGTCATAATGGATGAACAAGCCATAAGGCGAGGACTTATTCGGATTGCCCATGAGATTATTGAAAATAATAAAGGCGTAGAAGATCTAGTCTTAGTGGGCATTAGAACGCGGGGTGTACCTTTAGCGGAACGACTGGCTGCTGAAATAGAAAGAATTGAAGGACGACAGTTAGCGGTAGGCATTTTAGATATTACCTTATATCGTGATGATTTATCCACACTTAGTTATCAACCCATCGTGTACCAAACTCAAATTCCGGTAGATATTAACGGAAAAAAAGTGGTGTTGGTTGATGATGTGTTGTATACAGGACGTACGGTGCGCGCTGCCTTAGATGCGATTATTGACCTTGGACGACCTAAAGTTATTCAACTAGCGGTATTGGTTGACCGTGGCCATCGTGAACTACCAATCAGGGCTGATTATGTAGGTAAAAATGTACCTACATCCAGTAAAGAAGTCGTGGGTGTACAATTAATGCCGATTGACCAGGCTGATAAGGTAGTTATTAAAGAATTTGTTGAGTAAAAAAGAAAACCCCAGTAAACACAAAAGGCAAAGCCGTTAGGCGGACACAAAGACCACAAAGGAGATGTTTTCCTTTGTGGTCTTTGTGCTTTTTTGTAACTTTTGTGCTTAAGGGGGGGCACTACGCATTTATACGTTACTTCAATGTTTCTGTAATAAGGAGTCCACTCTATTTTTATCAGGTGTTATGTAGATGGTTTGCTGGTGAGTATAAATAACAAAGCCAGGTTTAGCACCAGAGGGCTTTTTTACATAACGACGTCTGGTGTAATCAACGGGTACCTTCGTTGATTGGCCGGCTTTACTGTAATAGGCAGCCAAATGTGCTGCCGCCTCAATGGCTGATTGGGATGGTTCCTCTGAAGCTAGACGCAAAATGACATGGGAACCAGGGATATCTTTGGTATGAAACCAGATGTCATTGGGTTGTGCTTGCTTAAAGGTTACCATGTCATTTTGACGATTATTTTTACCGATTAAGATGGTTAGGCCACCCGGCGCTTTTGCCGTCAATGGCATTGAAGGGGGAGTTGGCATGCGGCGTTTCGTTAATGGTTTAATATATCCAGCATTAATTAATTCCAGGCGTATATCAAGGAGTTCAGCAGCAAGAGTTCCATGTTCGATGGCTACTAAAATACTGTCTAAATAGGTTATGTCTTGTGTGCATTGGAATAACTGCTCACGTAGGGACTCTTGAGCTCGTTTAAGTTTATTATATTTTGTATAATAAGCTCGGGCATTTTCTAGTGGCGAAAGCCGAGGCTCAAGATAGATTGTTAATTGATTATCATTAGGTGACTCACTATATAGATTAGGTAACATAATTTCTTTGCTACCACTGGGAATATTATAGAGATTAGCCATCAGAATATCCGCAGATTCCCGGAAGTCATCAGCAGCTGTTGCAGCGACTTGTTCTAGGGTAAGAATACCTTGCTTACGGGTTAAACGACCCATTTCATCGTTTACAATCTTTAGTAACAAGACTTGTTCAGGAAGCTTCTGTGTCCTTGATAAACCGTCGACAAACAGTACAGCCTCACTCATAGAAGGAAAATGATGGGTTGTACATTTTTGTGCTAAATGCTCGATGGGAAATGAAGCAATGCCACCCAGTCCATTATCAGCAGTTACCAAAACTGTTGGAGAAGAAAGATTTGAATGAAACAGGGTAACAATACTTTCCAGTGCTTGTTGGAGGGCAATGATATCACCATGATCTAGACCAGCAACCATGATGTTATCGGGTAAACCTGCCCGCCATACTACTTCCCGTGCTGTTATGGGGCCAATGCCCATACCAGTATTGATAATAGCTTTCGTAACAAGGCCTGTATGATTGGTTATCATGGTATCAAAAAAGTCAGTAATGGGGGTAGTAAGGATGTTTAAACGCATTTGGCCTGGGGGGGATGTGTACTCCATTTTAGGTAGAACTTGTCGATTGCGACTTGTGCCGATACCGATACGCTTAATAGCATCAATGATCATATGATCTTGTGTAAGAATAATGTTACTATGTTTACCCATTAATTCGATGATAAGGTGTTTAGTGACAATAGCGCCACCCGCGCCTAGGGTATCGATAGAGATAAGAGCAATGCGATCCAGGCTATATTGCTCAATTTGGGCTATACGACCGCTTTCGATATGCTTTCTGAGTAGCATACAAAATGCAGGCGGTGTTGTTGGATTTTCTGGTGCAGTACTAATTAAGTGAATGCGAGGGTGGGCAGGATTGACAGAAATTAATAAACATAAATTTTGCGTTGGTTGTCTTATCCACAGGGATAACGTATATTTATCGGATTGAAAAATTTTGTCAATTCGTCCACCAGCAATTTTGCTATTTAATTCTGATAGTAATGTTGATAGAGAAAGCCCGTCAAGACTCATAAAATGCCCTCCCTTACTGTATAATGTGTAGTGTGTAATTGTTTTCCAGTATACCATTATTGCCAGTCACAGGTCAAACTAGGTCTAAGTCACCAGTGCTATGAATAACATGAATAACAAACACACATGTTAGTGAGGTGGCAAGGTGAAGAGTGAGACATGGTATACTCGGCAAGGGCAAGAAGTGATTACTTATTGGCACACTGATCAGTATGAAGGCTTAGCGTCAAGTGAAGTAAAAAACAGATTAAAGAAATTTGGTTATAATGAGATGGTTGAAAAGCAACGACCGGCCTGGTGGAAACGGTTAATAGCCCAATTTCAGGATTTTATGGTCTTAGTATTACTAGCAGCTACATTGATTTCCGCATTTTTAGGAGAATATGCTGATGCCGTAACCATACTCATTATTGTAATTTTTAATGCCATATTAGGATTTGTACAAGAGTACCGGGCCGAGAAATCTATGGATGCTTTGAAAAAAATGGCAGCACCAACAGCTCATGTCATTCGTAATGGCATCTTACAACAAATAGTAGCACGTGAACTCGTTCCAGGTGATATTCTGGTTTTAGAATCAGGTGATAAAATAGCTGCCGATGCCCGACTCATTGATGTACAGAGTATGGAGGTTGAAGAAGCGGCATTAACAGGAGAATCTCTGCCCGTACGAAAATTAGCGAATAAGCAGTATGATGAAAATAGTTCTCTTGGCGATCGTAAAAATATGGTCTATGCCAGTACTAGTATTGTTAAGGGGCGGGGCAAAGCTGTAGTATGTGCTACAGGTATGGTGACTGAGGTTGGACGTATTGCTGATATGATTCAAGAAAGCACTCATGAAAGTACTCCTCTTGAAAAAAGGTTGGAGTCCTTAGGGCGTTGGTTGGTATGGGGTTGTTTAGTTATTTGCTTGATCGTCGTTATTACTGGCGTGGCTAAAGGTGAACCACTCTTTTTAATGTGTATGGCAGGTATTAGTTTAGCGGTAGCAGCCATTCCTGAAGGACTACCAGCCATTGTAACAGTGGCCTTAGCGTTAGGGGTACAACGGATGATCAAATGCAATGCTATTATTCGCAAACTACCAGCCGTTGAGACGCTGGGATGTACAACAGTGATTTGTTCTGATAAAACGGGTACTCTTACCCAAAATGCCATGACCGTACAAAAAATATTTACCAATAGTAGCCTATATGAAGTAACGGGTACTGGGTATGATATAAAAGGAAATTTTTTCTTAAATAAGCAGGAAATTGAGCCTAGAAAAGATAAATGCTTAGTACAGTGTTTAGAAATTAGTGTATTATGTAATAATAGTATTTTGAAGAATAATAATGTAGGGATAAGTGGATTGTGGCGAAGTGGAGTTAGCTCTGGCTGGTCAATAACAGGTGATCCCACTGAAGGCGCCTTAGTCGTGGCTGCTGCTAAGGCTGATATTTGGCGCAAAGAAATGGAGCGTCATCAAAGACGCCTGGTGGAAAATCCTTTTGAATCAGAACGATGTCGTATGTCAGTTGTATATGAAAATAGCAATCAATATGTTGTGTATGTAAAAGGGGCGCCCGATGTTATTTTGGGACTGTGCCGCTATTATAGTAAAAATAGTGGCATCGTAGGACTGACAGACGCCATCAAATCTGAAATTCTGGTCGCAAATGAGGAAATGACCCAACAGGCTTTTCGAGTATTGGCAGTGGCCTATCGACAAATAGGAAAAAATGAAGTGAATCATAGGGAGGCCGATCTAGAAAAAGAATTGATTTTTGTAGGGTTAATCGGAATGATTGATCCGCCACGCCCTGAAGCTAAACAGGCTATTGCCTTGTGTCGTAGAGCAGGTATCAGGACAGTGATGATCACAGGTGATCATCGTAATACGGCAGTGGCTATTGCCAAAGAGCTGGAAATGTTTAATAATGATAGTAATCAAGCTCTTACAGGTGCTGACCTTGACAGTCTTACTGATGAAGCATTAGGGAAGATCGTCAATACGGTTACTGTATATTCCCGCGTATCTCCCGCCCATAAACTACGGATTGTTAGAGCTTTACGAGGACACGGCCATATTGTCGCAATGACTGGTGATGGTGTTAATGATGCTCCTGCCATAAAAGAGGCCGATATTGGCATCGCTATGGGGATTAATGGCACTGACGTTACGAAAGAAGCTGCCTCTATGGTGCTGGCGGATGATAATTTTGCTACAATTGTAGCTGCGGTGGAAGAAGGACGGGGTATTTATGATAATATCCGTAAATTTATCAGATATTTATTATCATGCAATTTAGGTGAAGTGCTTACTATGTTTATTGCCACACTAGTAGGTTTACCCCTCCCCCTATTACCTGTGCAAATTTTGTGGGTTAATTTAGTAACGGATGGTTTACCAGCTATGGCCTTAGGTATTGATCCTAATGATCATCATATTATGAATCGACAACCACGCAACCCCCGTGAAAAGGTATTCTCTCGCGGGCTGAGTCGTAAGATTATTGCCCGTGGTCTACAAATTGGTATAAGTACAGTTCTAGTATTTGCTGGAGTGTACTTATTGAAAAACAATATAGCTGAGGCGAGAACAATGGCTTTTTGTACTTTAGTCTTTAGCCAAATGTTTCACGTTTTTGATTGCCGTTCAGAATTATTTAGTGTTTTTGAAATCGGTTTGTTTAAAAATAAATATTTACTGGTGGCTACTGGGTGTTCAATCTGTATGCAACTATTGGTTGTTTATCATCCTTTTATGAGAGAAGTTTTTGCCACAGTGCCCCTTACTCTTGTTGACTGGGGTATTATTCTTGGTATATCAGGTTGGACATTTATTATAGGTGCCACGAGACATGTGTTTTTCCGGAAACGTGTATCACGAGCTGCTTTTGGGCGGGTACACTAATTTAAAGATGAGGAGAAAATAAAATGAAGTTTAAATTTAGCAAATGGCATGGCTTAGGTAATGATTTTGTAATTGTTAATGGACTTACGGAAAAAATTGATAATTATCAACAAATGGCAATTGAGGTTTGTGATCGTCATTTTGGGGTAGGAGCTGATGGATTGGTCGTGTTATTACCATCGGACATAGCTGATTTTCAAATGAGAATTTTTAATTCAGATGGCAGTGAGGCTGAAATGTGCGGCAATGTAACACGTTGTATGGCACGTTTCGTATATGACAGCGGCTTGACTACTAAGACAAAAATTACATTGGAGACTAAAGCAGGTATCATTAAACCTGAACTCCTATTTATCGATGGTGTGCTGGACACTATTAGGGTTGATATGGGTCAACCTCGCCTTAAACGTTGTGAAATACCCATGAAGGGGAATGAAAGTGAAAAAGTTATAAATGAATTGTTAGTCGTTAAGCAGGCGGATTATCATATTACTTGTGTATCAATGGGCAATCCCCATTGTATACTATTTGTTGAGGATCTTGAAAATACCAATCTATCGGTGATTGGACCTATGATTGAAACCCATGACACTTTTCCTAAGAAAATTAATGTTGAGTTTGTACAAGTGATGAGCAAACAAAAATTACGTATGCGTGTGTGGGAACGTGGTGCGGGCATTACAATGGCTTGCGGTACAGGTGCTTGCGCTACATTGGTAGCAGCAGTGCTTAATGGTGTGGCTGATCGTTTGGCTATTGTTGAACTTGATGGTGGCGAATTATTGATTGAATGGGGCCTAGATAACCATATCTATATGTCTGGACCAGCCACCGAAGTTTTTCGCGGCGAATATTTATAAGAAAAAATCCAACTTCTCTTACAATAAGAAGTTGGATTTTTAGACTGTGACAGGAATTTTCTTATTTGTTGTGTAATAGTATATTCCATAAGAGTGAGGAGGTACGATGGTGAAAATTATTAGTTTAACATGTGCTTTTTTATTATTATTTTCTAGTCAAGTTGGGGCACTATCTGCAATTACTAGTGAAACAATCAAAGACGCTCAGGATTATGGTAAAATTAATGCACAGCATCAAGACTTTTTACTGCCGTGGATATCCTATGAGGAGCAAGCCGAAAATTTGAATGATTCAGCAGAACATGCCTATTTATATACGTCCTTTTTATTAATAGCTGCAGATGCTAGAGAAAAAATCTTAAACAGTCAGTCTGTTAATGCCCTGGACGGTGAAAAGGTCGTGGCAGACTACAAAGGATTATTAAGTTTTAGTATTGTTTTGTTTGGTGATAAACAGGATTTTGCCCAAAATGCCAGCGTCGTTCTCAACCAAAATAAGAAAATTATTAAAGCGTATCAGGTTGTTATGCCACCCAATGGGGAAAAAGTTCCTCAAGATACGGGACAAACATTATTTAAAGCACAATGTTATGCCTATTTTTTAGAAAAAGATATTGAACTAGCCGCCCCAGTAAAGTTATTTATTACTACTGGTGAAAGAAAATGGCATTACTTTTATTTTGATTTGTCAAAAATAAAATAATCTAATTATAAATAAGATTCTCTAAAACTTAGAGAGGCGGCGAAAAAAGGATTTAGAGCTAGCATAGAGAAGTATTATAATATTAGAAGAGTAATAATATAATTATTGTTAATAATAACAGATGCAGAGGAAGGAGTACCTTATCGTGCTTAAAAGTATGACTGGTTTTGGTCGGGGTGAATACTTAGATAACGGACATCGTCTTATTGTGGAGATTAAAGCTGTAAATCATCGTTATAATGAAATTGTTATTCGTATGCCCAAGAATTTAGGACCACTTGAGGATAAAATTCGTCGCACAGTTTCAAAGACATTAGTCAGAGGTCGTATTGATATTTTTATTATCATGGATGAATATGGACAAAAGAAAAGAGCCGTAAGGGTTGACAAAGAATTAGCAATGGCTTACCATGAATCTTTAAGAGCTTTAGCTGAGTTATTTTCAACTTCAATAACCGATCATCTTGATCAGATAGCTAACTACCCTGATGTTATTAAAGTAGAAGAGGTAACGGAAGATGTTTTAGTTCTATGGCCCAAATTATCCAGTGCTATTGATATGGCAGTCAGTAACCTTATGAGTATGCGTTTGGCCGAAGGACTTACTATTAAGCAGGATTTGGTGTCACGTATTAATAGTATTACTTCATATCTTATTACAGTTGAAGAGCGCGCTCCTGAGGTGTTAATTGATTACAAAGAAAAAATACTAGGACGTATGCGGGACTTATTGGCTGGCGTCGGAGCTGAACCTGATGAGGGGAGACTACTCCAAGAAGTAGCGCTGTTTTCGGATCGCACGAGCATTACGGAAGAGTTAGTGAGACTTAAAAGTCATTTATTGCAGGTTGGCACGGCATTAAATGCTGATGATGCAGTGGGTAGAAAATTAGACTTTATTATTCAGGAAATCAATCGTGAAACCAATACGATTGCCTCTAAAGCCAATGATTTTACGATAGCAAATTTAATGGTGGAAATCAAAAGTGAAATAGAGAAGGTTCGAGAACAGATTCAGAATATAGAGTAAAAAAGGTTTTACGAAAAAAAACTAATCAAAAATAGGAGGAAAGTTGTTTATGGAAATTAAACTTATCAATATTGGTTTTGGTAATATCGTGTCTGCCAATAGGATAATTTCGATAGTAAGCCCTGAATCCGCGCCCATTAAAAGGATTATTCAAGAAGCTCGGGATCGAGGGATGCTTGTTGACGCTACCTACGGACGACGTACGAGGGCGGTTATCATTACTGATAGCGATCATGTTATTTTGTCAGCAGTACAACCCGAAACCGTAGCCCATCGTCTAGCCAGTAAAGATACTAGTGATGACACTACTCTCGAGTAGTGAGTGTTGAAAGGAGCAGCATCCATGACAAAACAGGGAATTTTGATTGTACTTTCGGGTCCCTCAGGAGCAGGTAAGGGGACGATTTGTCAAGAATTGCTGCGTAGTTATCCTGAATTAAACTATTCTATATCTGCAACGACTAGGGCCCCTCGCACTGGCGAACAACATGGAGTGAATTATTGGTTTGTTTCCCAGGTCGAGTTTCAAACGATGATAAACAATGATCAGCTGTTAGAATGGGCGGAAGTTTACGGTAATTTTTATGGAACACCATGCCATCATATTTCAGATCTTTTAAATAGTGGTAAGGATGTTGTTTTAGAGATTGATGCACAGGGAGCTACGCAGATTAAAAAGAAGTTTCCACAAGGTGTTTGTATTTATATTGCGCCACCATCCCTGGATGAACTGGCTAAGCGCATTCACAAGCGTGGCACAGATAGCCTGGAGAATATAAAAACTAGGCTGAGCTCTGCTAATGTTGAGTTAAAATATGTACATAATTATGACTATATCGTAGTAAATGATGAAGTACAAAATGCAACGAAGAAAATTATAGCAATTATTATGGCAGAAAAATGTAAAGTGGTTCGTAATGTTGCTACAATTGAGAACATTCTTTTTAATGGTGAAAAATAAATTTTTAGGGGGACTATAATGATTAATCCATCAATCGATATATTGGTAACCAAAGTTGATAGTAAATATACTTTAGTAGTACTTGCGGCCAAACGTGCTCGCGAACTTATGGATGGTTCGGCGCCGTTAGTTGACAGTAAATCACACAAACAAGTAACCATTGCTTTAGAGGAAATAGCCCAAGATAAACTTACTTATGAACGAACCAAAAGTGGCATAAAATAGGAGGAATCCATGTTAAGAGGGAAAAATATTGTTGTGGGCGTAGCAGGTGGCATTGCTGTTTATAAAGTGGTGGATATTGTTAGCCGACTTAAAAAGCAAGGAGCCACTGTGTATGTTATTATGACGCGCTCAGCAGCTAACTTTGTTACACCTCTAACTTTTCGTGAAATAAGTGGACATCCAGTCGTGGTCGATATGTGGGCTGAAACCACGAATTGGCATGTGGAACATATTGCGTTAGCCACTGCCGCCGATTTATTTTTGTTAGCTCCTACTACGGGGAATATGATTGGCAAAATAGCCAATGGTATTGCAGATGATATGCTGTCGACGACAATTATGGCGACCACGGCTCCTGTAGTACTGGCGCCAGCCATGAATACTAACATGTATTTAAACCCCATTGTGCAGCAAAATATGACTAAATTGACCCAATTAGGGTATCATTTTATTGAGCCTGAATGTGGAGTGCTAGCCTGTGGTACAGAAGGCATAGGAAGGTTACCTGAACCCGAAATTATTGTAAATAAGGTTATCCAAATACTTACCGCCAAAGAGGATTTTGCTGGTAAGAAAATACTCATTACTGCTGGTGGGACCCAAGAAGCTCTTGACCCTGTACGATATATTGGCAATCGCTCTAGTGGTAAGATGGGGTATGCCTTAGCACGCGTAGCTGCCATGCGGGGGGCTGAGGTTACCTTAGTATCGGGGCCCACTCATTTATCGCCACCAGCGGGCGTTGCCTTTACCTCTGTTGAATCAGCCTCGCAAATGCGGGATGCAGTATTATCCCAATTTGCTGCGAGTGATATTGTCATCAAAGCCGCCGCCGTGGCTGATTATCGACCACAGACCGTATGTACGGATAAAATAAAAAAAAGTAGTGCGACCTTACACTTGGTATTAGAAAAAACTCCCGATATTTTATTTGAGCTTGGCCAATTAAAGACTCGCCAGATACTAGTAGGTTTTGCGGCTGAAAGCCAGCAATTGCTAGCTTTTGCCCAAGAAAAGCTCACCAAAAAAAACTTAGATATGATTGTCGCCAATGATATTACCGTGCCGGGTGCGGGATTTAATGTTGATACGAACATTGTTAAATTATTATATCGTGATGGTCATATGGAAGAACTGCCGAAGATGTCGAAAGAACAGTTGGCAGGAATTATTTTAGATAAAATTCAAAAATTAGAAGTAAGAAAGTAAAAGACTTTCTTACTTCTAATAAAAAATATTGATTTTTTGTGTAGAATCAGCTAACATGTAGTTCAGTGAAAAAATTTCATATACTCATCAAGAGATGGTGGAGGGATTGGCCCTATGAAACCGCGGCAACCATTTGGAAACTCCAAAAACGGTGCCAATTCCTGCGGCCGTATCCGCAAGATGGGAGAGTGACGTCTACACTCCCATTAGGGAGCTTTTTTATTATTAGCAATTAGGAGGTATAGATGATGACAAGAAAACGTGTGTTATTTACTTCAGAATCAGTTACAGAAGGACATCCTGATAAAATGGCTGATCAGATTTCAGATAGTGTCCTTGATGCAATCATGGCGAAAGATCCCATGGGTAGAGTAGCGTGTGAGACGCTTGTTACAACGGGACTTGTCCATGTTGTTGGTGAGATTACGACCAACTGCTATGTAGATATCCCTAAACTTGTGCGTGAGACCATCAAGGAAATTGGTTACACACGTGCGAAGTTTGGTTTTGATGGTGATACTTGTGGGGTACTTATTTCCATTGGTGAACAGTCGGCTGATATTGCCATGGGTGTTGATAAATCTCTAGAGGCGAAAAAAGGCGAATTGGATAATATTGATGCCATCGGTGCTGGTGATCAAGGGATGATGTTTGGGTATGCGACGAACGAGACTCCAGAATATATGCCTTTGACCATATCCTTAGCCCATAAACTAGCCCGCCGGTTAGCTGAGGTACGGAAAACCAATGAAGTGGATTACTTACGTCCTGATGGAAAAACTCAGGTAACAGTCGAATATGAAGATGGTAAACCTATTCGTGTTGATACCATTGTTATTTCCACTCAACATGGTCCTGACGTTGAACTATCAACAATTGAAAAAGATATGATCGAAAAAGTCATTAAACCCATTGTTCCGGCAAAGTTGTTAGATAAAAATACCAAGTATTATATTAACCCTACAGGCCGTTTTGTCATTGGTGGACCACAAGGTGATGCTGGTCTGACTGGCCGCAAGATTATTGTTGATACCTACGGCGGTATGGCCCGTCATGGTGGAGGCGCCTTTTCAGGTAAAGATTGTACAAAAGTCGATCGTTCAGCCGCCTATGCTGCTCGCTATGTCGCTAAGAACGTTGTTGCTGCGGGCTTAGCTGATAAATGCGAAATCCAATTGGCGTATGCCATTGGTGTTGCTCACCCCGTATCCATTATGGTAGAAACTTTTGGAACTGCCAAAATAGCGGAAGCTGGGATTATTGAATTGATTAAGAAACATTTCGATTTGCGACCGGCTGGTATTATTAAAGAATTAGATTTACGCCGCCCTATTTATCGTCAAACAGCAGCTTATGGCCATTTTGGTCGTACTGATATTGATTTGCCATGGGAACATACAGATAAGGCTCAAATTCTGCGTAAAGAAGCTAATATTTAGATTGATCCAATGCCTGTTAGCAGGTGCTTTATAGAGTAAACGCGAACTTTATATGAAATAGATGTAAGAAGGGGACTCAGTGAGATCCCCCTTCTTTTACTTTTAGCACAAGCCAAGTTTTCCTAGTAACAAAGGATAAGTTTTTTTGAATAGTATGGAAAGAATAATGAGTAACATTTTCTTTATGGTGTGAATTTCACATGAAATGGTGGTAAATATGCAACGGATAGCGCAAATTTTAGTAAATATCGCCACAAGAAGTATTAATAAAGCTTTTTCCTATCTAATTCCTGTGCACTTAGATTATATTGGCGTAGGATGGCGTGTCGTAGTGCCTTTTGGTAATCGCAAATTGGAAGGCTTTATTATTGAAGTGACTGGGGAAGATAACTCGGGTCAAACAGATTTGAAGCCTATTTTAGATATATTGGATAATGAAATCTGGTTTGATGATCATATGATGAATACCGCGCGGTGGATCAGTGAGTATTATTTATGCAACTTAGTTGATGCTATGCGTTTGTTTATTCCAGGGAAATCAGGGATTAAAAGCATAACAACCTATTATGTAAGTACTGATATTGATTTTGATGCAACAGCCTCTGCGTTAGGGCTAAAATCTACAGACTATTGTCAGGTATTTATGTATATAAATAAATACCCAGCCATCAACTCAGCCCGATTGGAAAAACAATTTGGGGCAACTGTTTTAAAAATAATACGCTATCTTGTGCGTAAACAAGTAGTAATCGGAGAATCTATTATTAAGAAAACAGCCTCCCATCGTTATAAGAATATATTACACTTAGCAGTCACTCCTGAAGCCGCAAAAGCTTTTATTGATTCTTTTAGTCGTAAAACAGCACAGTGTCGGTTATTAACTTATTTAATGACTCATGAGCAATTGGCCTATGATGATTTTTTAAAGCATAATATGAGTCATGACGCTGCTAAAAAAATCATACAGGCGGGTTTAGCAGTCATTGAAAAAGTTCAGGTTTTGCGTGATAGTTATGCTGATATCTGTGGAACCGAAGCCCAGGTTTCATTAACCCTAGAACAGCAACAGGCTTTGGCTAAAATTGTTCCTAAAATGCAAACCAAAGAATTTGATTCTTTTTTACTACATGGTATTACTGGCAGTGGTAAAACTCAAGTCTATATTGAAGCTGTGGCTATCGCTAGGCAGAATCATCGTCAAGCCATTGTTCTAGTGCCAGAAATTGCGTTAACTAGTCAAATCGTTGCACGTTTTAAGGCCCGATTTTGTGATGATGTGGTTGTTCTACATAGTAAATTATCGACTGGTGAGCGTTATGATGCGTGGCAACGATTACGAACGGGGCAAGCGGGTATTGTAATTGGTGCACGTTCAGCTGTTTTCGCTCCCCTATCGGATTTGGGAATTATTATTATGGATGAGGAACATGAATTCACCTACAAACAAGAAGAAACACCTCGCTATCATACCAGGCAAGTGGCCCTCACTCGCGCACGTCTGGCAGGTGGAGTTGTAGTCATGGGGAGTGCTACCCCCGCTGTTGAAACTTATTATCAAGCATTACATGGACAGCACACTCTGTTATCCATGTCCAAACGTATTGCCGGTGCATCCTTACCTGAGGTTACTGTTGTGGATATGCGTGAGGAATTGCGCCAGAAGCGTCGCAGTGTCATATCCTTACCACTGCAAGAATTATTAGCGATGACAATAAGTCGCGGTGAACAGGCAATTATTTTGCTCAATCGCCGTGGTTATGCCACCTTTGTCATGTGCCGTGAATGTGGGCATATTGTACGTTGTAAACATTGTGACATTTCTCTAGTGTATCATTCCGTCGGTAATATTCTGCGCTGTCATTATTGTCAGTGTGTTGAAAGTACGCCCGAAATTTGCCCAGCCTGTAGCAGTCGTTATATTCGCTTTTTTGGTACAGGGACACAAAAATTAGAAGAAAGTTTAGTGAAGTTATTTCCCGGTATACGTATTGTGCGGATGGATCAAGATACTACGGGGGGGAAAATGGCCTATGATCGTATTTTAGAGGCCTTTACCAAGGGCGAATATGATGTTTTGCTTGGTACACAAATGGTGGCCAAAGGCCATGATGTTAAAAACGTTACAGCAGTCGGTATTATAGCCGCGGATAGTATTTTGAATTTGCCTGATTTTAGGGCGGCGGAACGTGTGTTCGCATTATTAACCCAGGCTGCAGGGCGCGCAGGACGAGGGGATAAACCCGGAAGGGTTGTGGTTCAGACCTATAATCCCGAACATTATGCTGTGCAAGCAGGGGCCCAGCATGATTATCAAGCTTTTTATGAGGTTGAGATTGGTTACCGCCGTGAACTAAGTTATCCTCCTTATGGGCAAATATTGAAGTTGACCATTCAAGATGATCAAGAAAGTAAGGCGCGAGTTCAGGCCGAGGCCATTATCAAAGAGTTACAGCAGCGCCTACATGATCAGAAGAATACGGAGGTCATAGGACCATTCCCAGCACCCATTGCCAAAGTAAAGGATGTATTTCGCATGAATATCATCATAAAAACAGCTGATCTTGCTCTTGTGAAACCTTGCATCTTAGCCATGGGACTGACAGTCCGTCCCAATGTTATTATTGATGTGGAGCCTATTAGTATCATGTAGAGCGTTTATTGGTGAATAGAAAACATGGATTTTTTCATGTTTTTGTGATAGAATTTGGCATGATTTATCTAACAATTAAGGAGGGCTATGATGACAGTTCTGGAAATTAGAAAAGCTGGTGACAAGATATTAACGGAAAAAGCCCAGCCAGTTTTAAAAATTGATAAAAAAATTAAAAAACTGCTTGATTATATGGCAGACACCATGGATAGTGCCGATGGTGTCGGACTGGCTGCACCGCAAGTTGGTGTTTCCCTGCGGGTTATCATTCTAGATGTGGGTGAGGGATTAATTGAACTCATCAATCCTGTAATCCTGTCATGCGAAGGCTGTGAAGTGGGTACTGAAGGTTGCTTAAGTATTCCCGGAGTATTTGGTGAAGTTGAGCGCTTTGCGGAAGTTACGGTGGAAGGGTTAAATCGTTTTGGGAAAAAAGTACAGATTACAGGAACGGGTTTATTAGGTAGAGCTTTGCAACATGAAATTGATCATCTTGAAGGTATATTATTTATTGAAAGAGCACAAACCATTCATAAGGGGTAATGATAATGTCAAAATTACGTGTGGTATTTATGGGCACGCCAGATTTTGCTGTGCCATGTTTAGATATGTTAGTGGCTGAGCAATATAATGTTGTGGCAGTGGTCTCTCAGCCTGATCGTCCCAAAGGTCGTGGGCAAAAATTAGCCCAGTCTCCTGTAAAGCAAGCCGCATTAGCCTATGGTCTAACCGTATTGCAACCTAATAAAATAAAAGAAGCTGACTTTCAAACCCAGTTATCACTGTTGAAACCTGATCTTATTATCGTAGTGGCCTTTGGGCAACTATTGCCGCAAACTATGCTCGATATACCACCACTCGGTTGTATTAATGTACATGCATCATTGTTACCTTGTTATCGTGGAGCGGCACCCATTCATTGGGCCGTGATTAACGGTGAACAGATTACTGGTGTTACGACCATGTATATGGATAAGGGAATGGATACTGGCGATATGATTCTAAGGGCTGAAATACCAATTGCAGAGCAGGACACAACGGGTAAGATTCATGATAAACTAAAAGAAAGTGGTGCTAACGTTCTCAGTAATACAATAAAACTCATTCTGGCGGACAAGGTCATACGGACGGTACAACATCATGAACAAGCTACCTATGCGTCCCTACTAACGAGAGAAGTAGAGGCCATAAATTGGGGAAAATCTGCCACTGCGATTCATAACTTAGTGCGTGGGCTCAATCCTTGGCCTGGAGCGTATTGTTCTTATCAAGATAAAAATGTGAAGACTTGGCAAACTAGAGAGTATGAAAGTGAACTGTCGACGAATACACCCGGTCAAATCATTAAAATAACGGCTGATGGTTTTGTGGTAGGAACTGGGCAGGGAATGTTAGAAATTCTTGAGGTACAACCTGTGAATAAACGTCGGATGAGTGGGAAAGATTTTGTGTGTGGCTATGGTGTTGCTGTTGGCGATATATTGGGATAGAGGTGAAGTTTCATGATAGAGGTAATTGTTCGTCCTAAAAAACGACTGTTTTTAGCACTGATACTTGCCAGTTTATGTTTAACCACTCTTTCCACCTATGGATTATGGATGGTAAGTTTTCCTGGACTGGCAAACATTAGTGCCTATTTACCAGTGGTTCTTGGAATATTATTGGCAGTGGTGTTATTGTCCATTGGGATTGGTGTGGGTGGTCTTATTTTAACAATTTTAGGTTTTACCACCTTAGCCTTTTTTCAAGGACCAGCTTGGTCAGCCATTCAGCTCTTGTTTCCCCTTGCCATTCAAATTGGAAAATTTTTTGATGTAGAAAAAGAACGGGTCGAACGTTCATTTATTGAAGTCAGTAATCATTTGATTGCTGCCAAATGTATTAAAGTTAAACCTGATAAACTTTTAATTTTGACGCCCCATTGTATTCAACATGAGTCGTGCCAGTATAAAGTGACTCATGATATCGGGAATTGTCGCCAATGCGGTGCTTGTCAGGTGGGCGATTTGTTAGATATTTCCAGGAAATATGGTGTGCATGTTGCCATTTCTACAGGTGGAACACTAGCTCGTAAGATTATTAAAACCCTGAGGCCCCATGCCGTACTGGCGATTGCCTGCGAACGAGATTTGACCAGTGGAATACAAGATGTTTTTCCTCTGCCAGTCATTGGTGTTTTAAATGAGCGCCCGAATGGTCCATGTTGCAATACTAGAATTGATGTAAAACGCGTGGAACAGGCAGTACAAGATTTTATTTCCTAATATATAAATAGAGAAGGTGTTTTTTTGGATGCTAGAGAAGTAGCGCTTAAAATTATTAATGAAGTAGTGCACAATAATGCTTATGCCAATATAGCTTTAGCACGGGAAATTAACCGGGGTAAATTAACGGATCAAGATCGTCGATTTATTACTGAACTAGTCTATGGTACAATTAAAGCCAAGGATACCTTAGATTGGATGATCAGTTTTTATATAAATAGACCCATCGATAAAATAGCACCCGTTATTTTAAACATTTTACGTTTAGGCATGTATCAAATGTTCTTTCTGTCAAAAATACCTGTCTCAGCTGCTTGTAATCAAGCAGTGGAACTGACCAAAAAGTATGGACATCTTGGTACTGTCAAGTTTGTAAATGCTGTCCTTCGTAATGCTGGTCGAACTCCCGAAAAAATAGTGTACCCAGATAAACAAAAGCAAATCGTCAAGTTTCTAGCCTTAACGTATTTTCACCCTGCTTGGCTTGTGGCTAGGTGGGTAAAAAGACTAGGGGCTGAAGCCACTGAGGATTTATGCCGCATCAATAACGTGACACCTCTTTTGTGTTTGCGCACCAATACATTGAAGATTACGCGGGAAGAGCTACTGGTTATTCTAGCCAGTGAAGGTTTCATTGCTGAACCTTCACTGTGGACGCCAGAAGGCATCATATGTCACAGTTCACCGGCTCTTAGCACCTTAAAATCACTCCGCGAAGGATTATTCCAAATCCAAGATGAGAGTTCCATGTTAGTTGCCCACGTTCTAGGAGCCCAGCCAGGAGAATTCATTATCGACACTTGTGGTGCCCCTGGGGGTAAAAGCACCCATATTGGAGCTTTGATGCACAATAAAGGACGGATATTATCCATTGATATCCATGAACATAAATTAGCTCTAACCCGTGAAAATGCTCAGCGTTTAGGTATTAGTATTATCGAAACCCCGTTACTTGATGCCAGAACAATTGGTGATCAATATTTCGGCCAAGCCGACAGAGTCCTTGTGGATGCGCCTTGTTCGGGTCTTGGGGTGCTAAGGCGTAAGGCTGATTCTCGCTGGCGCAAAGAAGAGTCCATGCTCAAAGAACTACCACTATTACAAAAAGACATTTTGCATAGTGCTGCTGATTGCGTAAAAGTAGATGGTATTTTAGTATATAGTACGTGCACAACAGAACCTGAAGAAAATCAGGAAGTTGTCAACAGTTTTCTGCAAGATAGGAAAGATTTCGTGTTGCAACAAACAAGTAGTTTCCTTCCTGCTCCCGGTCATGATGGTACTATGGTTCAGTTATGGCCTCATATTGATCATGTGGATGGTTTCTTCATTGCCAGATTACAGAGAGTGAAGATAGGTGAATGAGTGTGAAAATTGATATTTTTGGTATGTTTACCCCTGAAATAGCTGCTGCAATTCACCCTTATGGTTTACCAAAATTCCGTGCTGGACAAATCGCAAAATGGATGTATCAGCAAGGCGTCGATGACTTTGATAAAATGACTAATTTATCAAAAGACAACAAAATAGTGCTCGCAGAACACTTTGTTATTCATAGGGTGTCAACTCAAGCGGTGCAACAATCAACGGATGGTAAAACAAGTAAATATTTATTGAAATTCCATGATGGCATGGCTGTCGAAACAGTACTCATGCGTCAGCCTTATGGTAATAGTGTCTGCGTATCCACTCAGGTTGGGTGCGCCATGGGTTGTGTATTTTGTGCTTCCACACTGAATGGTGTTACGCGAAATTTAACGAGTGGGGAAATTTTAGACCAGGTTCTGTATGTTAATCATCTTTTACAGCAAGAGCAGGCCCATGTAAATACCATTGTCATTATGGGGGCTGGAGAACCCTTAGCCAATTATGATAATGTAGTAAATTTTATGCGATTATGTCATGAGGAGTATTGTCTCAACCTTAGTTATCGCAGTATTACCTTATCTACATCTGGCTTGGTACCAGAAATAGATAAACTAGCCGCTGAAGGGTTACCAGTAACCTTATCAATTTCGTTACACGCACCGAATAATGAAATTCGCTCACAGTTAATGCCAGTCAATAACCGCTATCCATTGGTTGAGGTTATGGCGGCAGCCAATCGTTACGCCCAGCAAACAGGTAGACAGGTTACTTATGAATATGTATTAATTGCGGATGTCAATGATCAGGCACATCATGCTAAACAGTTAGCTACATTAATGAGAGGGCGACTGGCAAATGTAAATCTAATTCCTGTAAATGCCGTCATTGAGCGGGGCTTATTACGGCCTAGCAATAAGCAAGTACAACTCTTTGAACAAATTCTTCTGGAACGGAAAATAAATGTTACGGTACGCCGTGAAATGGGTACTGATATATTGGCTGCTTGTGGGCAACTTAGGCATAAAGTCCTAACCCAGCCAGCATTAATAGACGATTCTGACTCAGAATCATAGTGACTAGGTTTTTTTCCTGGGTTGAAGGACTTGGTGCAAACCAAGTTCTTTCTTATTATTTATGCATAAGAGTACCTCATTTTGACTATGCTGGAAATATAACGTATAATAAAATATATTAAGTTATTTGAGAGGTAATAACCGTGAAGTTTGTGCGAAGTTTGGAAAATATGTTTGAAAAATACATTGAAGGTTTTTTTAATAATAAATTTTCGAGTGGCTTGCAGCCAGTTGAGATTGCTAAACAGTTAGTCAGGCAAATGGATGATGAGCGAACAGTTGGAATTTCTCAAATTTACGTGCCAAACTCTTATGTTGTTTATTTAAATCAGGCTGATTATGAGCGCATCGGATCATATAGTCAGTCCATTTGTAAAGAACTCTCCCTTTATTTAATTGAACAAGCAAAGCTTAAAAAATATACAATTAGTGGGCTACCTTTGGTACAGATTTATCAGGACGATGCGGTTGGCAAAGGTAAGTTTCGTGTCGTCAGCTCCTTTAGCGAACCTTTGCCTGAAGAAAATCATGGGATAGATATCCCCGTGGAATGTCAAAACATATCGGATACCCGTATCTTTGACAAAGTTGAATGTGATATGATAAAGAAGTCATGTTTAGTTGGAATACTAACAGTGGTAGAGGGACCTGATATAGGTATGAAAGTTGATATGGCTGCTAATCGTGTAAATATTGGGCGGCGTGCTAGTAATGAATTACCATTGACAGATCTGAATACATCCCGCCTACAGGCCTATGTGGTGTACGAAGAGAATAAACATGTCATATATGATGCTAAAAGCCTTAATGGTACATATGTTAATAATCACCGTATTATGTGTAAAGGGTTAGAGGTGGGAGATCGTATAAAAATAGGCAATACGGTTATTTTGTATGAGGTGAATTAAATTGCCCAATAAAGCATTGGTATTTAATTTTATTGGTATTATGTTGCAATATAGTTTGCTTATTCTGATCTATTATTTTTTACTTAGAGTCATAAAAATGGTTTCACTGGATTTGAAAAAGCCTAAACCCAGTGCACTGCTGGAACAAACAAATAGTGATTCAGTAAGTCATTATCAAGGTAAATTATTGGTGGTGGATAATGGACATATTAAATTAGCGCAGACGAGTTTTATCTTAAGCGAAGCTGTATCCATTGGGCGTAATGAGCATAATGAAATTATGATTGATGATGCTTTCGTATCTTATGAACATGCTACTATTAATAGAAACAAGCAAGGGTATTGGTTGACAGATTTAAATAGTACAAATAAAACATATCTTAATAATCAGCCTTTAATAAAAGGCACTTTACTGAAAAATGGTGATTTAATTAAAATTGGAGCAGTAACATTTAGCTTTGAGGGGTGAGGGGTATTGCTGGTACATGTAATGTCTGATATTGGGTTGGTCAGGGGAAATAACGAAGATAGTTATATTTGTGAACCACCACATTTATTTGTTGTTGCAGACGGAATGGGGGGACATGCGGCTGGAGATATTGCTAGCAAATTAGCAGCCACTACGGTCAGTCGTTATGTTGAGGAAAATGTTGGGGTTAACAATTATGAAGAGCTAATTAAGGAAGCGATTATTCAAGCTAATACATCGGTTTATCAGTTATCACAATCGAAAGAAGATTTTAATGGCATGGGCACTACTGTAACGGCAGTCTATGTGGATGGTGATACTATTTATTGGGGACATGTTGGTGATAGTCGCATTTATTTATTGCGTAATAGGGAGTTTAGCCAACTAACAAATGATCATTCCCTAGTTTGGGAATTGGTTCAAAGTGGTAATATAACGAAAGAAGAAGCACAAATTCATCCGAAACGAAATATGCTGACTCGCGCCGTCGGCACGAGTTGTCTTGTTAAAATTGATACAGGTGTGGTCCCATGGCAGTCAGGAGATATCCTTTTGATGTGTACTGACGGTTTAACAAATATGGTAAGTGAGCAGGATATTTACAACTTTATTAAAGATGAACAAGGCAGTTTTGAATCCATCGTAAACAACTTAATTGTGCAGGCTAAACATGCAGGTGGTTTTGATAATATTACTACAATTCTACTTAAAAATGGGGATGCATAAAATATGACTAACATAAGGCGCCATGAGCGTACATTGCTCTTGATTGCTGGTGTAATTATGTTAAATGGTATTTTAGCGGTTAGCTTGACTCTAGGATCGGTTGATTATAGTATTATAGGAATAACTTGTGGGCTAATTACTAGTTTTATCGTTGTCAATATGGTGCTGGATAAGGCTGGACATGCTGGAGATCCTGTATTTTTACCATTAGCAGCACTGCTTGCTGGCATCGGCTTAACAATCATTCTTCGACTTAAGCCCAATCTGTTTTTATTGCAAGCCATGTGGGTCGGTATTGGGCTTCTTTGTTTTTTATTGTTTGCATTTATTGGGCGTCGACTGGAGCAAATAGCGAAATTTAAATACATATGTGGCTTTATTGGTGTTGGTTTATTACTAGTAGCTATTTTGTTTGGAGTAGATATTGGTGGGCATAAAAGTTGGGTTATTATTGGTCCCCTTCGATTCCAGCCATCTGAGTTTGCTAAAATGTTTATTGTATTATTTTTGGCAGCTTATTTAAGTGAACGACGGGAACTTTTGACACTAGCTACTCGGCATTATGGTCCTTTTGTATTGCCTCATCCAAGATTTATTGCTCCCCTTATTGCCGTATGGGGCATGGCCATGATGATGTTTATCCTGCAACGTGATATGGGAGCAGCTTTACTCTATTTTGGGATCGTCATCATTATGACTTATATGGTAAGTGGACGACTTAGTTATGTGATCATTGGTTTTGTTTTATTTTTAATTGGTTCAATAATCTGTTATAAATTATATTCTCATATTCAAACACGTGTAGATATTTGGCTTAATCCATGGATTGATCCCAATGGTGAAGCCTATCAAATCGTTCAATCCTTGTTCGCTTTTGGCTCAGGAGGAATCATGGGCACTGGACTTACCTATGGCTTCCCTAGTATGATTCCTGAAGTTCATACGGATTTTATCTTTGCAGCCATCGGCGAAGAAATGGGGCTTGTCGGCGCAGGTGCTGTTATCCTCACCTATATTCTGATGGTGTATCGTGCTTTTCGCGTTGCCTTATTAGCAACCGTGCCCTTTAGTATGTTGGTTGCTGGGGGCCTTTCAGCTTCCATGGCTTTACAGATCTTTTTAATTATTGGTGGGGTAACTAAATTTTTTCCACTAACAGGCATTACCTTACCATTCATTAGTTATGGCGGTAGTTCCATCGTTGCTAATTTTATTTTACTCGGTGTGTTATTTTCCATATCGGAAGTGAGATCTTATGATGCGAAATGACATGAGCGATATAACACGTAATATTCGTAAAGTGGCCTTTTGTCTGCTCGGTTTACTAGTGATTTTATTTGTATATTTATCATATATACAAGTTGTAGAAAGTGATTTTTTAGTATCACATCCACTCAATCGTCGCACAGCAGAAGCTAATCAGCAGATTGAAAATGGTATGATCCTTGATAAAAATGGTGAGAAGTTGGCTTATAGCGAAAAGAGTAAGGATGGTTTTAAAAGGCAATATCCATATGCTGGGATTACTGCTAATGTGGTAGGTTATGATAGTTTTAAATATGGTAAGACTGGTATTGAGAGTACGTTTAATAATTATCTGACAGGAATGAATAATCAACTGCGCCACTTAGGAGCTATTAACCATCTATGGTCAAATCAACCTGGCAATAACGTATTGCTGACATTAGACGCTAAACTACAAGAAGCAGCGTACCGAGAATTAGGTGAACATCGTGGAGCGATTGTGGTTATGGTACCTCGTACAGGGGCTATTTTGGCCATGGTCAGTAAACCAAGTTTTAATCCTAATACCTTGGATCAACAGTGGGCAAGTATTTCCAGTGCTAGTAGTAGTCCCTTACTCAATCGTGCGACTCAAGGTTTGTATCCCCCAGGATCAGTTATTAAAGTAATGATGGCTGATGCAGCCTTATCGGAAAAAATTACTGATCTAAATACGACCATTCATTGTGAAGGTGAATTAAAAGTACCTCCCGACTATGTTTTAGAAGAGAGTGGGCATGTAGCACATGGTGACCTTAATTTAGAAGAAGCGTTAGCCGTTTCCTGCAATGTAACATTTGGCACCTTAGCGTTGAAGTTAGGTGATAACAAAATGGCTAAGACTTTTGATCGATATGGTTTTAAACATTCCATTGGAGCAGAATTGCAAGAGGTCGAATCTCATATACCTGATATTAACTCCTTGGCAAATGGGGATTTAGCCCAATTAGGTATTGGTCAAGGCAGCTTATTGGTGACTCCCTTACGGATGGCCATGCTTGCTAGTACTTTCGCAAATAAAGGAATTATTATGAAACCATATATTGTTAGCAGCATTACGGACTCTGATGGTAAGACAATTAAAGACTTTAGTCCCGAGGAATGGTTAACGCCAACAAGTTCTCAATTAGCTGATGTAATTAGCAAAATGATGGTAACAGTCGTAAATAAGGGGACCGGTAGTGGGGCTGGCTTGAGGGGGATTAAGGTGGCAGGTAAAACTGGTACGGCAGAAAATACTCATGGAGCTTCACATGCTTGGTTTATTGGATTTGCGCCAGCTGATAACCCGGAGGTCGTAATTGCGGTTATTGTAGAAAATGCTGGTTCGGGTGGAAGTATCGCAGCACCAATTGCAGGGCGAATTTTGGCCCAGGCATTACATTAAGGGGGTGATGGTTTACATGATTAATCGAACTCTAGATAAGAGATATACTATTTTGGAGCATATTGGCGGCGGCGGTATGGCTGATGTTTATCGGGCACATGATAAACTGTTAGATCGCTTTGTTGCTGTAAAAATTTTACGATCACAGTTTGCCAATGATGAAGAATTTGTTACGCGTTTCAGACGTGAAGCTCAGGCTGCAGCTCGCTTATCTCACCATAATATTGTAAATATGTATGATGTCGGAAAAGATGGTGACGTAAATTATATCGTTATGGAATATATATCTGGTGAAACTCTTAAGGAACGTATTTTGCGAGAACCCATTCCCATCGAGACTTCAGTCCGTATTGCCATTGATATTGCTGAGGGACTAGAACACGCCCATCAGAATAATCTGGTGCATTGTGATATAAAACCTCACAATATTCTCATGACCCGGGCTGGGCGGATTAAAGTCACTGATTTTGGTATTGCCAAAGCGGTAAGTTCGGCGACCATGCAACATACAGGAACCATTATCGGTTCAGTGCATTATTTTTCCCCTGAACAAGCTAAAGGGGGAGCTGTTGGCGCTAAGTCTGATATTTATTCTTTGGGCGTTGTACTCTACGAAATGCTCACGGGTGTTGTTCCTTTTAATGGTGACACGGCCATTAGTATTGCATTGCAACATTTGCAGGACGAACCACGTCCGATTCGAGAGCTTAACCCGGAAGTTCCTCCCTTATTAGAAGCCATTGTCCTTAAAGCTATGGCTAAAGATGTAGATCAACGTTTTAATGATATTACAGAGATGATTGTTGATTTAAAGTCAGTGAAAAATTATCTTCGGGATGATAATACCCGTCAATTATCACGAGGTGATTTCCCTACTCAAATATTACCACGTATTGATGAAGATATTGTAAAATCACCAGCTAAGGCAATTGCAGGGACACCTGTCGAGGGGAAATTAGCAAATAATCATAAACCCAAGGGTTGGATATGGGGTTTGTTAGTACTGTTATTAGTTGGCTTTATGATCGGAGCATTTTTCTCTTTTGGTAAGTTTTGGAGTAATAATGAAGTTGCTGTAAATAATGTAGTGGGGCAGCAAATTGATGTTGCTCGTACTATTTTAACCAATCAGAAATTGCGAGTCAGTGAGTCAGAAGTATTTAGTGACAAAGTGCCCGTCGGATATGTTGTCTCTCAGTACCCAGAGGCTGGTATTGTTGTAAAAGAACAGAGAATGATTGTTCTTGTCATTAGTAAGGGTGGTGAGGTTGCAGTCGTACCTGATCTTAGAGGACTCAATCGGAGAGATGCAGAATTGAAAATTAAAAATGCAGGGCTCGTTGTTGGTCGAGTTGATGAACAGTTTAATACGGATATTCCTGCTGATACCATCATTACTCAGCAACCTCGTCCACCGGCTCAGGTAAACAAAAATACTCCTATTGATCTTGTTATTAGTAAAGGACCTGCTGGTCCACGTAAATTTGCTGTGCCAGATTTTCGTGGTACACCAATCAATACAATTGGAACGCAACTTGACAGTTTAAAATTAAAACAAGGTAAAGTGACTGAGGAAATGAGTGATAAATATCCGCCTGGTACCATTAGCGGACAAAATCCTGTGCCGGCTACGGAAGTGTCAGAAGGCGCAAGTATCGATTTGATCGTAGCAAAAGCCGCTGCCAATACCCCTAAGAAAGGCACAATACAACTAACGGTACCCGAAGGAGCCTTGCGGCAAGCTGTGCAGATTATCGCAACGGATACTAATGGCAGGCGTACCATTTATGAAAATGTCCATAAACCTGGCGATAAAATCGAAAAAACTGTTGAGGGAATTGGACAAGTCAGAGTACAAATATATAGTAACGGAGTATTGTTGCAAGAACAAACAATATAGCAGGAGGTATAAATGCAAAATGGAGTAATAATAAAAACATATAATAGTTTTTATTATGTACAGACTGCTGACAATGTTATTTCATGTAAACTACGCGGACGTTTTAAAAAAGAACGATTTTCACTGTTAGTCGGGGATCGAGTGGAGTATGAAACAACCGGTACTGGCAAAGGTATTATCGAGAACATTTTACCTAGGCGTAGTATGCTGAGAAGACCAATGATTGCTAATATCGATCAAGTTATCCTGACTTTTGCGGCAGTCAGTCCCAATATTAGTCGCATATTAGTCGATCGCTTTTTAGTACTTGCTGAAATGTCAGAATTAGAGATTATTCTGTGTATTAATAAAATTGATTTAGCAGATAGCTCCGAACTACAAAGCATTGTTGATCATTATAGTCTGATTGGCTATCAGGTCATTACCATATCAGCTAGAGCTGGTATTGGTATTGCTGAACTGCGCCTTAGGTTACAAGGTAAGATTAGTGTTTTTGCCGGTCCATCGGGGGCCGGTAAGTCCACCATTTTAAACAATGTAGAAGCTGGTCTTGCTTTAGTGACAGGTGAGCTTAGTGAGAAAATTGGTCGAGGTAAACACACCACTCGGTTTGCAGAATTATTACCTCTATCAGGTGGTGGTTTTGTCGTGGATACTCCAGGGTTTAGTTTTACTGAATTCAATGATTTGACGCCCAACGAACTCATGCACTGTTTTCCTGAAATATCTGAAAGAGTCTCTGAGTGTAAATTTAACACGTGTGTACATTCTCACGAGCCCCAATGTGCGGTCAAGCAGGCCGTTACCGCAGGACAGATTGATGAACAACGCTATCAATCTTATCTTGAAATATTAGAAGAAATTAACATAAATAAGAAGAGGTTTTAGCTATGGAAATTAAAATTGCGCCATCGATTTTGTCAGCTGATTTTTCTAAGTTGGCCGAGGATATAAAAAAAGTTGAAGTTGCTGGAGCAGATATGATTCATATTGATATTATGGATGGTCATTTTGTACCTAACCTGACATTTGGTCCACCTATTGTCGCATCCATTCGGAAAGTGACCAAATTATTGTTTGATGTACATCTTATGGTAAATAATCCTCAAGATTTAATCGAGCCTTTTGCCAAGGTGGGAGCCGATCTCTTAACAGTTCATGTTGAAACAGCTCCACACCTGCATCGGTTAATACAAAACATAAAAGAACAAGGATTACAAGCTGCTGTTGCTCTTAATCCTTCGACGCCACTCTCCATGATTGAGGAAGTGCTGAGCGATGTTGATATGGTGCTGCTCATGACGGTGAATCCTGGTTTTGGTGGCCAAAAATTTATTCCTCACATGCTTGATAAGATTAGTCGCTTAAGAAAGATGATCAATGAACGTAATCTAAGCGTTGATATTCAGGTTGATGGTGGGATTAATCGTGAGACGGCAAGGCAGGTCATTACGGCCGGTGCCAATATTTTGGTGGCAGGTTCAGCCATCTATCAGGCTGATGATGTTGAAAAAGTCATTCGAGAGATTCGAGGGACTTGATTATTTTCATAAATGCTGTTAACATATGTATATAATTTAATAAGTGAGCCTTTGGGGCAAGGTGAAGAAGAGAAATCTTTTAATTCCTTACCGGCGGTGATTAGCCCGCGAGCCGTATGGCTGATCCGGTGAAATTCCGGAGCCGACAGTATAGTCTGGATGGAAAAAGGTTAATATTAATATGTATTTGAAAAAATGCAACCTTATTAATAAGAGATTGTTTATTAAACAGCCTCTTTTATAAGGCATAATATTTCTTGCTATTCACCATGTTCTATGAGGCTGTTAAAAAGCGTAAAAACTTTTTAAACAGCTTTTTTTATATGGAGGTGTTAATTATTGTAGATGAACAGTATATGCGACAAGCTTTATCAATAGCTAGGTATGCTATGGGGCGTACGAGTCCGAATCCAATGGTAGGAGCTGTAATCGTGAGTGCTGGCAGAGTTGTTGGCCAAGGTTGGCACAGACTTGCTGGGACGCCCCACGCCGAAATCAATGCCTTGCAACAAGCCGGTGATTTGGCACGAGATGCTACCATGTATGTCACGTTAGAACCTTGTTCCCATTATGGACGAACTCCTCCCTGCGCTGACGCAGTCATTGCCGCTGGTATCAAAAAAATAGTTGTGGCGATGAATGATCCAAACCCACTTGTCGCTGGGCGTGGTCTTGCAAAAATCCGTGAAGCAGGTATTGAGGTGGTAGAAGGTGTCCTCGCTGCTGAGGCTGCCACTCTGAATGAAATTTTCATTAAGCACATTTCCACACAAATGCCTTTTGTGGTTTTAAAAAGTGCTATGTCACTTGATGGTAAAATTGCGGCTTATACAGGACATTCACAATGGATTACTGGACCTGAATCCCGGGAACGTGTGCACAAGCTCAGAGATTGCTATGATGCTATCTTAGTCGGGATCGGCACTGTACTGGCTGATAATCCTAACTTAACGACACGATTATCTCCCAAGGGGAAAAATCCAATCCGAATTATCGTTGATAGTATGGCACGTACCCCTCTTGATGCCCATGTTGTAACGGATGGTTTAGCACCAACAATCATTATTGTCACTTCTAAGGCCCCTAATGATAGAATTCAGGCACTTTGTGCATGTGATGGTGTTGAAGTGCTGGTTGGGAGCCAAAAGCAGAGTGGTGTGGATTTACGCCAATTATTCAAAACCTTAGCTGGAAGAAACATTACCAGCATCTTTATTGAAGGTGGGGGAAGTATTAACGCTTCTCTACTGGCCGAAAATTTGGTGGATAAAATATATTGGTTTATTGCTCCGAAAATTATAGGGGGGCAGGAAGCGCGAGGACCCGTGGGCGGACAAGGCGTAAGTGATGTTAATGAGGCTTATTTATTTGAGGACATGAATGTTGAACTTAGCGGGCAAGATATATTAATTAGCGCTTATATGCGCAACCGGGAGGGTCGCCATGTTTACCGGAATTGTGGAAGAATTAGGTAAAATAAAAAGTATGGCTCATGGCGCTAAATCCGTACGCTTAACTGTAATGGCCAATAAAGTGTTAAGTGATGTACAAATGGGTGATAGTATTGCTGTAAATGGGACATGCCTTACTGTTGTAGAGTACACTGACAAGTGGTTTACAGCAGATGTTATGCCGGAAACGGTAGAAAGTACTGCCTTGGCAAGTTTTAAAATTGGTGATACTGTGAACCTTGAACGAACCTTACGTGTAGGCGACCGTTTTGGTGGCCATATCGTAAGTGGACATATTGATGGCGTTGGGACAATTGTGGCTAAGGATACAAATGATAATGCTATCGTTGTGAGAATTAAGGCTGGTTCTGAGATTATGCGTTATATTGTCAAAAAAGGATCGATTGCTATTGATGGAATCAGTTTGACGGTTGTTAACTATGATAGTGATTGGTTTACCGTATCCCTTATTCCTCACAGCGCTGCTAATACGACCTTGGGGTTTAAGAAAACGGGTGACGTGGTAAATTTAGAGGCTGATATGATTGGAAAATATGTAGAAAAATTATTGGGTTTACATTCGCCTGAGTCACAAGGTACAACGAATAAGATTGGAATGAATTTTTTACAACAGCATGGCTTTACAATATAAATTGCAGCTGAAAAATTAGGAGGTATTATGATGAAGTTTAATACAATTGATGAGGCTATCGAAGATATAAAAAATGGCAAGATGATTGTTGTTGTCGATGATGAAGATCGTGAAAATGAAGGTGACTTGCTCATGGCGGCGGATAAAGTAACTCCAGAAGCCATTAATTTTATGGCTACATATGGTAGGGGACTTATCTGCATGCCGATCATTGGCTCGCGTCTGGATGAACTTGGTATTGGTGCCATGGTGTGTGAGAATACAGATAATCATTGTACCGCTTTTACAGTCTCTGTTGATGTACATACAACAACAACAGGAATTTCAGCTCATGAGCGTGCTGATACCATTATTGCAATGCTTGATGATAAGGCTTTACCTGAGCATTTTAGACGACCAGGCCATGTATTTCCTCTACGATATGTTGAAGGGGGCGTGCTACGGCGTGCTGGGCACACAGAAGCAGCTGTAGATTTGCCTAAACTTGCAGGGTCATATCCAGCTGGTGTTATTTGCGAAATCATGAATGAAGATGGCACTATGGCAAGAGTACCTGATCTTATGGATTTTGTTGCTAAGCATAATTTGAAAATAATTACCATTACTGAATTAATCAGATATCGCAAGGCAAATGAAAAGTTTGTAACCCGGGAAGCCGAGACCACAATGCCAACTTTATATGGTAATTTTAAGCTCATTTCATATGAAAGTAAGCTTGATAATCAGTGTCATATTGCCTTAGTAAAAGGTGATGTGGCCGGCAAAGAAAATGTGCTAGTACGCATACATTCTGAGTGTTTAACTGGGGATGTCTTTGGGTCACTCCGTTGTGATTGTGGCGAACAATTAGCTGCTGCTTTAAAGCGAATTGATAAGGAAGAAGCAGGGGTCCTAGTCTATATGAGGCAAGAAGGTCGTGGTATTGGACTTGCTAATAAAATTCGCGCTTATGCTTTGCAAGACAAAGGTAAGGATACTGTGGAAGCCAATGAAATCTTAGGATTTGCTCCTGATTTAAGAGATTACGGGATTGGAGCTCAAATATTAGTTGATTTAGGCTTAACCAGTATTCGCTTATTGACCAATAATCCGCAGAAAAGAGCAGGTTTAGAAGGTTATGGCTTGAAAATTTCTGAGAGAATACCAGTCGACATTAAAGCCAATCGCTTTAATCAACGTTACCTGTCAGTAAAAAAATCTAAATTAGGGCATATGCTCAAATAATAGGAGGAATATATTATGGTAAAAGTTTTTGAAGGGCAGTTAGTATCCGAAGGCTTAAAAATGGGTATCGTCGTTGCAAGGTTTAATGAATTTATTAATAATAAGCTACTTGGTGGTGCCTTAGATGGTCTTAAACGACATGGTGTTAAGGAAGAGGACATTGCAATTGCTTGGGTACCAGGTGCTTTTGAAATCCCCTTCATAGCACAAAAAATGGCGGAAAGTAAAAAATACGATGCCATCATTTGCTTAGGAACAGTGATCCGGGGTAGTACATCTCACTATGATTATGTATGTGCTGAAGTATCGAAAGGTGTTGCTCATGTGGGGATGGCAACTGGTGTTCCGACAATTTTTGGTGTGCTGACAACCGAAAATATTGAGCAAGCTATTGAACGTGCCGGTACAAAAGCAGGAAATAAAGGCTTTGATTCTGCAGTGACTGCCATTGAAATGGCAAATTTATTAAAAAATATTTAATTATAAGTGAAATATTTCCATGAAATAGTGAGGTGTTATATGAAGATTGGTATCATCAGTGATACTCATGGTTGCGCCAGCACATGGGAAAAAGTATACAGTCATTATTTTATCGCTTGTGAATTAATTATTCATGCTGGCGATATACTCTATCATGGTCCGCGTAATGATATTCCCCAGGAGTATAATCCTAAAGGATTAGCTGAGTCACTAAATACTTGTACCATTCCAATCATAGTAGCCTCTGGTAATTGTGACGCTGATGTGGATGGCATGGTTCTTACGATGCCGATCCAATCCCCCTATGCATACATTATGATTGAGGGGGTACCCATCGTCGTAAATCATGGACATACATTGACAGAGCAAACCAAACGGGATATGGCGGAAAAATTTAAAGTGGCTTTATTTATTACCGGACACACTCATGTGCCTTTACTGGAAAAACATAATGATATTGTGTATCTGAATCCAGGCTCGCCTGCCATGTCCAAGCGCCCAGATGGTAGGGGGACGATTGCCCGGCTGATTGATCATGTTATTGAAGTAATAGATGTTGAAACTGGGCAAGTGCTCATGTCAGAATGGCTATAGGAGGTCCAATGCAAGATCATATCATAAAGGCTACAACAACAGGTGGCGTAAGGGCTTTTGCCATAGTCACAACAAATCTTGTGGAAGAGGCGAGAAAACGTCATGATTGTTATCCCGTAGCGATAGCGGGGCTTGGGCGTACGATGACTGCGGCTTTACTTCTCGCCTTTAATCTTAAGACCGATGAGAGTATAACCATACGTATCGCCGGGAACGGTCCTCTAGGCGAAATTATTGCGGATGCCCATGCCAGTGGTGTTGTTCGAGGTTTTGTCAAAAACCCACATGTAGATTTGCCACTACGCGGCATTAAACTGGATGTTGGTACCGCAGTTGGTACTGGGCAAATTTATGTTACTAGATTTACGGGGATGAAACAGCCCTTTACAGGCAGTGCAGAACTAGTCAGTGGAGAAATTGCTGAAGATGTGACTAATTATTTATTGGTATCCGAGCAGACCCCTTCTAGTGTGGCTTTGGGTGTTTTGGTTCAGCCCGACTTAACGGTGGGAGCTGCTGGTGGGTTTATTATACAAGCTTTACCAGATGCGGATGATGAAGTGTTATGTAAGATTGAAAAAAATATAACCTCATTGCCACCAGTGTCACAAATGGTCAATGAAGGAAAAGATGCTGCTGATATTATCAATATGATATTTGCCGGGTTGCCAGTTACGTTGTATGAAGAAAGTCCTGTTCAATTTAAGTGCCCTTGTTCTCATGAGCGGATACAAGATGTACTGATTAGTCTTGGTACCGAAGAAATTGATGACATTATCATAAAGGATGGGCATGCTGAGATTTGTTGCCATTTTTGTGGAGAAAAATATCAATTCAATAAAAAAGACCTTGAAGAAGTAATTTTACTCATAAAACATAAAGATAACTTGGCTTGCGTCAAGCCTTAGTTGTCCTTACTTGCGGAATCAGAAAGTATAACACTTTCTTGATTCCAAGTAAGAACGACCAATCAAGAAAGTGTATATTTTATAATTGTGAATGATTATGAAAAAAATAGCAAAAAATAAACGACTGGGAATTTTCCCAGTCGTTTTGTTGTGCCACAATCATAATTTATATTAAGTTACGATTTACTTAGATAGCACGTTGGACTTTTCCAGAACGTAAGCAACGAGTACAAGTATTAACTCTTTTAACTTCACCATTCACAATCGCTTTAACCCGTTGGATATTGGGTTTCCAAGTGCGTTTAGTTTTTAAGTGAGAGTGGGCGACATTATTACCACTACTTGGACCTTTACTGCAGATTTCACAAAGACTTGCCATGTATTCCACCTCCTTTGATGAAGGACGAGACATCCTTATTACAATAACATTAGTATTTTAGCACAATTTACATGGTTAGTGCAAGGCCTATTTTTCTAGCCTGAGTATTTATGGTTTTTTTCACTAAAAGACGAAAATTAACGTATTATGCAGGACTTTTAATTATATATATTGAAATAAAAGTAAATAGACGGAGATGGGAGGCGTAGCGAATGATTACCAAAACAACAGCAATCATCCAAGTACTCCGGTCGCATCCACTGGCCCGAGATATTTTTGCCAAACATGGTATGGGATGCATAGGGTGCATGGGGGCAACGACTGAAACAATAGAAAATGGTGCCAAAATGCATGATATCGATGTTGATGCACTATTAAAAGAATTAAATGAATTATACAAACATTAGTAGACGAGATAAAAGGTTTGTATAATTTTATGTAGGTGATAGTTTTGAACAACTTCTGGACTAGGAGTGTCCAATATATTAAAGGGGTCGGTCCTTACAAAGGAAACTTGCTCACTAAATTGGGAATATTTACAATTGGCGATTTACTCGAACATTATCCCAGGCGTTATGAGGATCGTAGTCAACTAAAAATGATCAATTGTCTTAGTGATGGACAAATGGAAACTTTTAAGGGTAAAGTGATAGGCACAGTGGAAAGTAAGCCACGTCGTGGTTTAACGATTATTAAAGTGAGTGTTGGTGATGGTACGGGAATAGCTCAATTAGTTTGGTTTAATCAGCCTCATATGAAAAAAAAATATCAACCTGGGATGGAAGTCATAGTTTCAGGAAAGATTAAAATTTTTTATCAAGTTGAAGTCACCAATCCAGAAGTCGAGATTATAAATGGCGGAGAAGTATTAGATACGGGACGAATTTTACCTATTTATGCTGCCAGTGAAAATATTAATCAGCGTTTTTTGCGAGTCATCATTAATCAAGTACTGAAGGATGATCCGGAAATTGATGAAATATTATCTAATAGAATCATTGAGCACTATTCATTACTCAATCGCAAGTTGGCTTTTGAAAATATTCATTCTCCGCAAAACATGGAAATCCTTGAACGAGCAAGGCGGAGACTGGTATTCGAAGAGTTATATTTATTACAATGTAGTTTGCTGTTTTTAAAAAAACAGCAACGTAGTCATCATGTGGGGATAAAGCATGGGTTTGATGATTCTTTATCGGTACAAGCACTAGGAGCATTACCTTTCACATTAACGAATGATCAACAAAAAGTATTATCTGAAGTTAAGTGTGACATGGAAGATGTTACGACCATGCAGCGTTTAGTACAGGGTGATGTAGGTTCGGGTAAGACGGTTATAGCCGCTCTAGCCCTTGTTAAGACAGTAGAAAATGGTTATCAAGGGGCAATGATGGTGCCCACTGAAATATTAGCGGGACAGCATTACAGGACGTTGTCAGAGCTATTCACTCCCCTAGGTATTTCAGTTAGTGTGCTAACCGGTAAGTTAACACGCCGCGCTCATGAACAAGTTTTAAGTAAGCTTAAAGAAGGTTTGGTGGATGTAGTGATCGGCACCCATGCCCTTATTCAGGATGCTGTTGAATTTAAACAGTTAGGACTGGTTATAACCGACGAACAGCATCGGTTCGGTGTTCGTCAACGGGGCATATTGCAAGAGAAAGGCAATCGACCGGATGTACTCGTGATGACGGCTACGCCAATTCCCAGGACAATGGCCTTAACGGTTTATGGTGATCTTGATGTATCTTCCATCAGACAGTTACCACCTGGTCGTAAGCCTATAAAAACATTTGTTCGAGGCAGTAATCGACGTCAGTTAGTCTATCAGTTCATCGTCGATGAAGTTAACAAGGGACGTCAGGCCTATGTGGTTTGCCCCTTAGTCGAAGAGTCAGAGAAAATTGATGCCCAGTCGGCTGTTGAGCTATACGAACAGCTTATGCAAACTGATTTAAAAAATATAAGGTGTGGTTTAGTTCATGGTAAAATGAAGGCCGCTGATAAAGAGGCGGTCATGAATGCTTTTTATAGTGGAGAAATAAAGGTGCTTGTGGCGACAACGGTTATTGAAGTTGGTGTTAATGTACCCAATGCCACGGTCATGGTTATTGAAGGTGCTGAGAGATTTGGTTTAGCTCAACTTCACCAACTGCGCGGACGTATTGGTCGAGGGGAGTGCCAATCCTATTGTATTTTATGTTCGGATAATAAAAATCCCGAGACACAAGAACGCCTGGCAATTATGACTAAAACCAATGATGGTTTCATACTGGCTGAAGAAGATTTAAAATTGCGCGGTCCAGGCCAATTTTTTGGTACGCGGCAACATGGTCTACCTGATTTAAAGATTGCAGATATTATCAGTGATCTGAGCATCCTTATGGAAGCCAAAAATGCAGCAGAACAGACCATTGCTATACCTGATGAATTTAGAAGTATACGTGTTTCCCTTAATCAACGATTCGGACAAGATATTGGCATGATAACGGGTAATTAAGTGAGTAGATAGAAAAAAAGGACGACCGAATGGTCGTCAAGTATGGGAGAGGAGAAAATTTATACTATTATTATGTTACACATATATTGTATTTATACATGTTTAACATAAATTATTATAAATTATTTTATTGAGAATTAGTGCACACTATTATAAATAAATATAATAGAGGTGATGACAATATGCAGTCAATGTATTGTGAGAAAAAGCTACAGAATATTGCTGAGGAATGTCAAGAATTTGAACATATTATTACTGCCATGGGCTATGGATATTCATTACTTAACGTGTCACCAGAGAACTTTGTGCGAAGGTGTAACGATTGTGTGAACTGGTTCAGCAGTGATTGTGAAATTTTTCAACGTGAGATTATCTAGTAATAAAAAGTACCACCGCATATGCAGTGGTACTTTTTATTACTAGATAATCATCCATAAATATATCATTGCCTTTTATTGATAAATTTAGTATAGTAGAGTATCTTTCAAATAGTATAGGGGGTAGAATGGCTAGATTATGGGGATGGTTATTTATCATCTTAACCTTTATGATGATGTATTTGTGGCAACCAGAGTTTTTTCATCATGCCTATCGTATCATTCAACATGGAGATATTATTGGCTTGGCTGACTATTTGCGAAGTTTTGGTCCGTGGTCCATTGTGATAACGTTAGTTTTGTTTGTCGTTATGACCTTTACCATTGTTTTCCCCTTTATGATTTTATCTGGAGCAGCTGGTATTATGTATGGCTTGTTTTGGGGAGTTATTATTTCATGGCTAGGGGAAGTACTTGGAGCCGTTATTATGTTTGTTTTTGCCCGTTATTTTTTTCGCAATTTTATTGCCGCCTGGGTACATAAAAGCAGTTATTTACAGCAAGCGGATAACTATAGCGCGACGAATGGTTTTAAAGCCTTACTGATTGCCCGGTTGTTACCGTTGGCACCTTCAGGTATTATTACTGCTGTTGCAGCCATTAGCAAAATTAGTTTTAAAGATTTCTTTTTAGCAACTTTAATTGGTAAGTTACCACCAGTTATCATCAAGGTACTTCTTGGTCATGATCTAGTCTTCGCCGGAGAAAATATGACCCGCTTGATCATCGTCGTGATTTTAGTTGTTGGTGTATATATAGGATCATGGTGGTATAAACGTTATAGAAAACCACGAAGCTAAAATAATAACGATACATCATGAAATTTGTTAAAAATTACATGATATTTGCAGGACTATTGTTATCTATCGCGAATAAAAGATAACGATAAGAATAGAATAAGGAGGTTATCATATGCCGATAGTACAGATTGATATGATTGAAGGGCGTACTGTTGAACAAAAACGTGCGTTAGTAAAAAAAATAACAGAAGTAATATGTGAAACAGCGTGTTGTCCTGCTGAAGCTGTTACGATTGTAATTAGAGAAGCAACTAAACAACATATCGCCAAAGCTGGTATACTAATGTCAGATAAATAAAGTAACATACAAAAAGCATCCTCATCAAAATTTTGATGAGGATGCTTTTTGTATGTCTTTTAAACAATTTTTAAAAAGATATTAATTAAATACATAAAAAAACTAGATTAGGTAAGTTTAAGTGTGTTATTATAGTTGAAATAACTTTTACAGTTAGTACGAAAGGAGAAACGTTTATGTTCGAGAATAAGTTTATGCAGGAGGGTTTAACTTTTGATGATGTTTTATTAGTACCTGCTAAATCAGATGTCTTACCCAAAGATGTTGATGTAAGTACATATTTGACGAGAAATATTAAACTTAATATTCCTATTATTAGTGCTGGTATGGACACCGTTACGGAAGCACGTATGGCGATTGCCATTGCTCGGGAAGGTGGTATCGGTGTTATTCATAAAAACATGCCCATTGAGCGGCAAGCTGGCGAGATTGATAAGGTAAAACGTTCAGAACATGGGATAATTGTAGATCCTATTTTTTTATCTCCTGATAATACGTTGCAAGATGCGCAAAACTTAATGGAAAAATACCATATTTCAGGCGTGCCAGTTACCAAACATAATAAACTAGTTGGTATTTTAACCAATAGAGATTTGCGTTTTGAAACCGATTTGATGAGAAAAATTGAGGACTGTATGACGACTGACCATTTGATTACGGCTCCAGTGGGAACCTCGGTGGAAGATGCTAAAGCTCTGCTGCACAAACATAGAATTGAGAAATTACCATTGGTCGATGCTGCTGGTAATTTAAAAGGCCTCATCACAATTAAAGATATTGAAAAATCCCAAAAATATCCCAATTCAGCAAAAGATCCAAAAGGTCGATTATTAGTCGGTGCAGCAATTGGCGTGGGTTCAGATATGATGGAACGAGTGGCTGCCATTGTTGCTGCCAAAGTGGATGTTATTGTCGTTGACACTGCTCATGGACATTCTCAAGGAGTACTGGATGCTGTTAAAAAGATTAAATACACCTACCCTGATGTTGATTTAATTGCTGGTAATGTTGCAACTGCAGAAGCCACCATAGATTTAATTAAGGCAGGCGTTGATGCAGTAAAAGTGGGTATTGGGCCTGGTTCCATTTGTACCACGCGTATTGTTGCTGGTATTGGTGTTCCACAAATTACGGCGGTATATAATTGTGCAATGGCTGCGCGGAAGTTTAATATTCCGATTATTGCTGATGGCGGTATTAAATATTCTGGCGATATGGTAAAAGCCCTAGCTGCTGGTGCAAGTGTTGTTATGCTTGGTAATCTGTTTGCTGGGACAGCAGAAAGCCCTGGTGAGACTGTTATTTATCAAGGACGTAGTTACAAAGTATATCGGGGTATGGGATCATTAGATGCTATGGCCCAAGGCAGTAAAGATCGCTATTTTCAAGAAAATATGGACAAGCTGGTTCCCGAAGGCATTGAAGGGCGTGTGCCATATAAAGGCACCTTGGCTGATACAGCTTTTCAATTAGTTGGTGGACTTAGAGCAGGTATGGGATATTGCGGTGTACCAGATATTCAGGCTCTCATTAATAATACGCGCTTTATCCGTATTACCGGTGCTGGTTTAAAAGAAAGTCATCCTCATGACATTAGTATTACAAAAGAATCACCTAATTATAGTTTTTAACCTTCAAAAACACCGCCATGCTTTTACCAAGCTGGCGGTGTTTTTGAAGTTATGATACGAAAATCAAAACCCTGCTCTTTATAGAATTTAATAATCTGGGGTAAGGCTTTTGCTGATTCAGCATGCCCCTTGCCATCGTGCATAAGAAGAATAGCGTGGCTCCACAAAAATTTATTTTTCTCTGTTTGAAAAATAATATTATTCAAAAGTTGATCGGCTTTTGCATTTGAAGCATCACCAGAACTAATATTCCAGCCAACTTCAATGTAACCTTGACTCTTCAGAATTTCCCAGTAGGCTTTAGTAAAACTCCCCGCAGATCCGCCCGGGGCTCTCGATATAAAAGGACGCACATTCAGTATACTTTTAATGATGTCATCAGTATGATGAAGCTGCTCAACATAGGTAGTTGCTGATTGATAGAGTTCCCGATAAATGTGATTATAACTATGGTTGCCGATCCCGTGCCCTTCGTCATAAATACGTTTTAAAAGATCAGGGTATTTTTCAATTTCCGTACCCAGGACAAAAAAAGTGGCTTTAATATTATTTTCTTTAAGAATCGCAAGGACGGTTGGCGTGTTCTCAGGGCTGGGGCCATCATCAAAAGTCAGGTAAATTACTTTAGTGCCATAATAGGGAAGGGGAGTTGGTAGAAGCGTTGGCAAATTACGTTCTCGCCGCTGAGAATAAGTAAAGATATCGTATTCAGGCGTATCGCTACTGTTTACAGGCAAGTCAACCTTATTCCCAGTAAGAACTTTCTCTTCCACAGTTTGTGATGTTGAAGCTAGGGGGATTAATTGGGTTGCAGGTATCGCCAGGGTAATAAGGGGCGTCGATGCAAGGAAAATAAAAAAAATAAGACAACAGCTACAAATAATATTAAATAAGCTAGGTTTATTAGCCATAAAAATCTCCCATATTCGAAATTCACTACGAATCGAAAACTTGTTAGACATAGAGACAAGTTCTTTATTTTTATTTTAGTATTCGACAGATAAGTCGCTATTCCTGTGTGTAAAGTTTATTAAGCTTTGGAATACTAACGATAAAAGGGAGAGTGGTGAAATGCTGCGCTGGTTGATGCATAGTATGATCATTATAATTATTGTGTGCTTATCTGCTGCGATTGGATATGCCTCTTTTTTACCGCAATTTAATAGTTTAGAAAACTTACGTTTAGTCGCAGCGACACAGGTTTTTGATGATAAAGGACAACTTCTTTCTAAATTATTTGAAGAAAATCGAGTGGTTGTCTCCATAAATAATATGTCACCTTATATTCAACAGGCAATCGTCGCCAATGAAGATAGTCGATTTTATACTCATTTTGGTATAGATCCTATGGGTATTCTGCGTGCTGTAGTGGTTGACTTACGTGCTGGCAGCTTAGTTGAAGGTGGCAGTACATTAACGCAACAATTGGCGAAAAATATGTTCTTAACGCAAGAACGCACTTTTACACGTAAAATAAAAGAATTCTTGCTGGCTGTTATTATCGAACGTAAATTTTCTAAACAGGAAATTTTACAAGCCTATCTCAATCAAGTTTATTTTGGCGAAGGTGCCTATGGCGTCGAAACGGCGGCGCAGGTTTATTTTGGCAAACATGCTAGCGAACTTACTTTAGCTGAAAGTGCATTACTGGCTGGTTTGCCTCGGGGACCTAATCTTTATTCTCCATATATTGATAATAAAGCCGCTCTAGAACGTAGATTTACGGTACTGGATGGTATGGTGAAACAAGGATATATTACCCAAGGACAAGCTAACCAAGCCCAAGGACAGCCCATCGCCCTTGCCGGTAAAAAGAAGCGTGCCGTACAAGCTTCTTATTTCCTTGATTATGTAGCTCAAGAATTAGTGGAACGTTATGGTGCTAACCGTGTATATAAAGGTGGACTTAAAGTCTATACAACGATTGATAGTAAAGCCCAACAAGGAGCTGAAACCGTTCTGGGTCAGTATCAAGGAGCGGTGTTGGCTCTTGACCCACGCACCGGATATATTAAAGCCATGGTGGGTGGTCGTAATTATGAGGAAAGTCAACTTAATAGAGTGTTAGTGGAAGTGCGTCAACCTGGCTCGGCGTTTAAGCCTTTTGTCTATGCAACAGCTATTAATCAGGGATTAACGGCTAATGCAATCATTTTGGATCAACCAATTAACATTGGAGGATATGCTCCACAAAATTATGATAAAAAATATCTTGGCCCAATTACTTTGAAAAAAGCTCTCAGGTGGTCGGTCAATGTGGCGGCGGTTAAATTAGGACAACAAGTAGGTATCAACAAAGTACTTGACCTAGCTAAAAGCATGGGTATTACGACTTTGGTGGAACAGGATAATAATTTGGCAACAGCTTTGGGAGGGCTAACCCAGGGTGTGAATTTATTTGAGCTAGCAACGGCTTATACCGCTTTCGCTAATGGAGGTATACTGTCAAAGCCCATCGCTATTTTAAAAGTCCTTGATGAGAACGATCAACTGCTTGAAGAAGCCCATGTGGTACAACAGTCAGTGCTCGGTGCTGATGTGGCCTATATTTTGACAAATATGATGGAGGGTGTCATTGAAAATGGGACAGGTGCACCCGCAGCCATTGGACGCACCGCAGCCGGTAAAACGGGTACAACGGATGGATATGAGACAGCCTGGTTTATTGGGTATACACCTGAATTATTAGTTGGCATCTATGTGGGGAATGATAACCGAACGCCTGTAGAGATTTCCGGTACGCAAGTAGCTGGTATGTGGGGAAACATGATGTCAAAAACCCTGATTGGAAGCAAACCGTCAGAATTTCTTGTGCCGCCTAATATTGTTGCTAATGTGCCTATTTGTACAAACTCTGGAAAGCTAGCTGCGCCAGGGTCTGGATGCCCCGAAATTGAATATAGTGCTTTTATTAGAGGAACCCAACCTACGGTTTCTGATACTCGTATACGACCTAAGTTACAGCCCGACGGCAAAACAGAAATACCTGCAAAGGGGGAAGAACAGACTCATTGGTGGAAATTGCCCATGCCGCGATTGCCCAGCTTTTAAAATTATGATATAATGTATAAGAAACTTTTAAATAGTTGATTCTTTAATGTGTAAGGAGACTATATGTATAGTGCGTAATAGAGTAGCTGTTCTCAATGTGATGGTTGATGTTGTAACGATGCAAGAGGCAGTGGATAGAGTAAAAGACTTTATTGATTTACGAAGCCCTCATTTGGTAGTTACTCCTAATGCGGAAATGATAATGATGGCTAATGAAGACAAGTCCTTGGCGCAAATTATTAACAACGCTGATTTAGTTATACCAGATGGAGCTGGGGTAGTATGGGCAGCACGTTATAATGATGATGTTATGCCTGAACGTGTTGCTGGGTATGATTTGGTACAAAATTTATTAGCAGTCGCTGCCATCCGAAAATATAGTATTTACATGTTAGGCGGAGCACCTGGCATGGTAAATAAGGCTAAACTTGTCGCTGAAGAACGTTATCCCGGCGTTAAAATCGTGGGTACACGTCATGGCTTTTTTTCTAAACTGGATGAACCAGAAATAATAAGCAATATAAAAAATTGCCGACCAGATATTTTATTAGTAGCACTTGGTGTTCCTAGGCAAGAAAAATGGCTATCAGAATATAGTGGACAGCTTGAAGTACCGGTTGCTATAGGTGTTGGCGGTACATTTGATGTGATGGCTGGAGCTGTGCGCCGAGCGCCACTCTGGATGCAAAATGCTAATTTAGAATGGTTATATCGCCTCATATCTGAACCTAGGCGTGCTATTCGGATGTTGGCTTTGCCACGTTTTGTTATGCGAGTGATCATAAGTAAAAATCAGCGAAAAAAATAATGGTTGGTTAAGATGGGGTGGATGAATGGTTAAAGCGCCGATAGTTAAAGAAGGATATATATATATTGCCAGTTTGGCATTCATTACAGTTGTAGTTTATTGGGCTATTGGCCAATATTGGAGTATTATCCCAGCCGTTCTAATGGGATTTATTACCTTTTTTTTCCGTAACCCTAAACGCGAAATTCCTTCTGATGATAATTTAATCGTATCGCCTGCCGATGGTAAGGTGATGAGTGTGTGTGAAGTCTATGATGATTTATTTTTAAATGAAGTAGGCATTAAAGTAACAATTTTTTTGTCCGTTTTTGATGTACACGTGAATCGTAGCCCTATCGCAGGTGAAATCAAGTTTCAACAATATACTTGTGGACGTTTTCGCCCAGCGTATAAGGACTCTGTGGGGTGTGAAAATGAGCGTCACTCCATTGGATTAGAAAATAGTGAGATGCGCGTATTAGTAACGCAAATAGCTGGACTTTTGGCTCGACGTATTGTTTCTTGGGTAACCCTAGGAAATGTATTAGGTCGAGGTGAGCGATATGGTCTTATAAAGTTTGCTTCCTGTACAGAAGTTATTGTGCCTAAAACAGTGGAGATTCTAGTTAAAAAAGGTGATAAGGTTAAAGGTGGCGAGAGTGTTATAGGGAGGCTGGTACGATGAGAAGTATAATTCCGAATGCTTTAACTGCTTTAAATTTGATTTTAGGTATGGGTGCTATTATTGCTACCTTTAATGGAGAATTTCAGCAAGCATCGTTATTTATATTTGCAGCCATGGTGAGTGATGGTTTGGATGGTAGGGTTGCAAGATATTTAAATGCCAGTAGCGAATTTGGTAAGGAATTAGATTCTTTGTGTGATTTAGTATCATTTGGTGTTGCGCCCGCTATTTTAGCATATGCATTTCTATTACGAGATTTACCTGGCATTAGTGGATATCTAATTGCTGCTTTTTTCGCAACATGTGGTGCATTACGCTTGGCTCGGTTTAATGTGAATACGAACGTTGTTAAGGGCTATTTTATGGGATTACCCATTCCAGCAGGTGGTTGTGTTTTAGCTACGTTTATCATGCTTGGTATAAAACCATCAGGTTTTATATTTCCAATCATGGTGATTATCTTTGCTTATTTAATGGTTAGCAGAATAAAATATCCTGATTTTAAAGGGCGCGGCGAAAAGACGAGGATCATTCCAGTGGGAATAACCATACTTATATCAGGTTACATATTATTTACTGTCCCTTGTACCATTGGTACTATTCTATTTGTACCGTTTTTCGCATATACTTTATTTGGAATATTAAATACTCTATTTGGTTTATTCGAGCCTAAATCAGTTACTTAAGATGAAGTAGCATTTATAAAAAAATAGTATCCGTACATTGGGATACTAATTTTTTTGTAAATGAGTGAACATAAACTAGGTGAAATTACTATTGTTATTAAGTTCTTGCTTGACAATAGCTATGTTTTCAAAATACAATAGAGTTTGTATTTTAGGGAAAAGTATATTATATATACTTTTAAAATGGGGTTTTAAAGGAGTAAGATCATGAATTATATCTTTGATTATATAATGATTCCAATGCAGTTCATCATTATATTTTTTACGATCTATTATTTTATTCTTGCGTTTTTTGGTTTTTGGCGCAGAAAAAAATATAATACAGTCGCACCGGAAAAAAACTTTGCAGTCATTGTGGCTGCTCATAATGAAGAACAAGTCATTGTGCAACTCATGGATAATTTAGGCGTCCTTAACTATCCTCGAAATTTATATGATATTTTTGTGGTGGCCGACAATTGTAATGACCGTACGGCGCAATTGGCTCGTGATGCGGGCGCTATTGTATATGAAAGGTTTAGTTTAGAACAACGTGGTAAAGGTTATGCAATGGAATGGATCTTTGCTAAATTGTTTCGCTTAAAAAAGCAATATGATGCCATTGTTGTTTTTGATGCCGATAATCTTGTACACCCTAACTTCTTACAACAAATGAATAATCATCTTTGTAATGGTGAACAAGTGATTCAAGGGTACCTGGACGCTAAGAATCCTAATGATACTTGGATTTCTGGTACTTTCGCCATATCCTTTTGGCTTTCCAATCATATCACTAATTCGGCTAAATATAATCTTGGCCTCTCCAGTGTACTCGGTGGTACTGGCATGTGTATTTCCACTGCAATCTTACGAAAATATGGTTGGGGTGCTACTTGTTTGACTGAAGATGCAGAATTTACAATGAAAGTATTATTGGAGGGGACACGAACGACCTGGGCTCATGGTGCTATCGTTTATGATGAAAAGCCATTAACCTTTATGCAATCGTGGCGGCAACGCAAAAGATGGGCGCAAGGGCTTTTTGATGTTGCGGGACGTTATATTCCCAAATTGCTTGTAGAGGGGATCAAACGACGTGATGTTCGTATTTTAGATGGAGTACTACAATTATTGCAACCTCATTTCTTAATTTTATCGGCGACATTTGTATTGTTAAATTATATCTATTACTTTATTCCATTTTATACCAATATTCTATTCAAAATAATACCCGTAGAAGTTTGGACATTGATAGCAATTGGGCAATACGCTTTTCCGATTATCATACTAGTAAAAATTAGAGCATCGTGGAAATCTTGGTTTTACCTTATTTTCTACCCACTCTTTATCTATAGTTGGATACCCATTACTATTGTAGGTTTCTTACATCGTAATGAACGTGAATGGAGCCATACTGCACATACCCGTAGTATGACATATAAAGATGTATTGCTAACGAAGAATAAAGAATTCCCCAAAGAGGATTTTTTAACTAAGCAAGCGGTAAAATAAGAGATGAGTATTTTACTCATCTCTTATTTTACAGAATCAGAAAGTCAGTAAATCACAATTTGGAGGAAGATAAGACATGTTTGAATTAACAATTAATGTGAATTTTGAAGCTGCCCATTATATTAATAATTACCCAGGAAAATGTAGTCGCTTGCATGGCCATAATTGGAAGGTTGAAGTCAATATTTATGGTCCTAACCTAGATGAATTAGGTATGCTAATTGATTTTCGTGATTTAAAGGCCGCTGTTAATAAAATCATGATAAAATTAGATCATTATTGCCTTAATGAAATTGAACCATTTTGTAAAATTAATCCTACCGCTGAAAATATTGCTAAATACATCTATGAGCAACTAGGCGAAATGCAAGAATTTAGACAAAATGTAAAATTACGTTCGGTACGAGTATGGGAATCTCTTAACTCAGCAGCGGCATATAGCCAGGAGGATTAATTATGACCCAAACAATAAATGTTGTTGAAGTTTTTTCTTCGATTCAAGGTGAAGGTCAATTTGTTGGTTATCGGCAAGTCTTTTTACGTTTAGCTGGTTGTAATTTAGAATGTGATTATTGTGATACTCCAGAATCAAGAACAACTATCCCACAAGGGAAAATTGAAAAAACGGCTGGAAAACGTGATTTTCAAGTAATATCAAGCCCTATTTCAATCGATGAATTAGCTAACTATGTAAATAATCTGTTGGTTTTACCACACCATTCAGTGAGTTTAACTGGTGGTGAACCATTGTGCCAAGCGGCGGCAATTTCCAAGCTGGCACCACTTATTAATGGATCTATTTATTTGGAGACAAATGGCACATTGCCATCGGAACTATTAACAGTTTTACCTTATATTGACATTGTTAGTATGGATATCAAGTTGCCTAGCGTCACGGGACAGGATTTGTGGCAACAACATGGGGAATTTTTACGTATCGCTAATACACGCGATGTTTTTGTTAAAATAGTTGTTACCAATAAAACAAGTACTGAGGAGTTTCAACAAGCAATCGACTTAATAGCAACAGTGAATCATAATATTCCTTTAATCATACAACCTGTGACTCCCATTCGTGAATGTGAGGGGGTTACACCTGACATGATGCTCACGTGGCAAGAACAAGCACTTACCAAACTTTGTGATGTGCGAGTGATTCCACAAACCCATAAGCTAATGGGTCAATTATAATGAGCTTGGAGGGATACTATTGCGTATTTTATTGACAAATGATGATGGTATTGGCGCAGCGGGTATTCAGTCTCTATGGCGCGAACTTTCTAAGATTGCCGAGGTAATCGTAGTAGCACCTGATGTTGAACGTAGTGCTACCAGCCAGGCCATTACGGTGGATCGTCCCATACGGGTAGATAATTATTGTTTTGATAATCCTCGCATCTGTGGTTGGCGTATTGGTGGTACTCCTGCTGATTGTGTAAAAATTGCCTTGGGAGCGCTCATGACAAAGCATCCTGATATCGTCGTTGCTGGGATTAATCATGGCCCTAATTTAGGTACAGATGTATTATACTCAGGGACGGTTAGTGCGGCCATTGAAGGAGCACTACATGGTATACCAGCAGTTGCTATTTCATTAGACGGAAGTGGTAACTATGATTTTCAGCCTGCTGCGGAATTTACTAGCAAGTTAGTACAAAACATCGTCAAGCGCTCATTACCACCGAACACATTGTTAAATGTTAACGTACCAGCACTGCCCTCCGCACAAATTCATGGAGTCGCTATTACTAAGCTGGGAGTTAGGCAATATGAGAATGTTTTTGAACCAAGACAAGATCCGCGAGGACGCATGTATTATTGGATGGGTGGTAATGTGATGAATAATGAGAATGATACTGATAGTGATATCGTCGCCATAAAAATGTCCAAGATTTCTGTGACACCCATTCACTTTGATTTAACAAATTACGGTATTATGAATTTAATCCAGAGTTGGAATTTATAATATAGGAATATTTAGACTGGTTGTGCATAAAATTACATCATAAGAAGCCGTTTGAAAATATATTAGGCAAGGCGTGTATTGCAATTATTCTAATACCTAATTTAGGGAGGGAATTGTTGTGTCTAAACCTATTGACCGGACACGTTTTAATACTAAACCACCTAAGGGATCAAACGCTGTTATTTTAATCTTTAAGGGTGTACTGGTAAGCTTAGTTGTTGCTTTGGTTTTTATCTTGTTTTTATCTGTGATCAGTTTGGTAACAGAAAATACATATATAGATTATTATATACAGTATATTATGGTGGGTGTGACGATGATTAGTATTTTTATTGGTAGTGTTTATGCTACCCAGCAAGCAACATCAAAAGGATTCATCATCGGTATGCTAATCGGGATTATTTATGTATTACTATCTCTAGCCCTTGGTATGGAAATTAGCCATGAATCGGCGTCCCTATTAGTGCTTACAAATAAGTTTGTAGCTGGTATTGCCGCTGGTATATTAGGTGGCTTGGTAGGTGTAAATTTATAAAGATATATGTGTGTTGATTAATATTTTTACAGAGGATTGATAGCTTTTTTCTTTATAGAATTAGAAGTATATCACTTCCTTGATTCTGTAAAGAAAGTATAACACTTTCGAAGGTTTTAAGTAAGAACGACTAAAACTTCTACCTGCGTCTGGGGACTTGGTCGAAGCCAAGTCTTTTCTTACGTAATCAGAAAGTATAACACTTTCTTGATTTCAAGTAAGAACAACTAAGGCTTCGACCGTCGTCTGAGGACTTGGTCGAAACCAAGTTTTTTCTTATATAAACTTTATAGTAGGTGATAATGTGATAAAAATTGGAATTATTGGTGGCACAGGTGTATATGATCCTAGTATTTTAGAAAATGTACGCCTAATTGAAACCGAAACGCCTTATGGTATGGTATCTTATAAGGTAGGTGATTTTTTCGGAAAAAGTATTGCCTTTATTCCACGCCATGGTAGCAAACATTCTATTGCACCCCATTTAATTAATTATCGGGCCAATATTTGGGCTATGAAAAAAATTGGGGTTCGTTTTATTTTGGCGACGGCTGCAGTGGGATCATTGCATTTGCCGATGAAATTAGGCGATTTTGTAATAGTGGATCAATTTATTGATTTTACGAAAAATAGGGTGGCAACCTTTCATGAAGGTGGAAAAAGGGGAGTGGTACATGTGGATTTAACCAATCCTTATTGCCCTAACTTACGGGACAAGCTGCTTCAAGCCGCCATAGATAGTAAAATTGCCATTCATTCCCAAGGAACTTATGTATGTACAGAGGGGCCTCGCTTTGAAACACCGGCTGAGATTGCTATGTTTGCAAAATTTGGTGGTCATTTGGTCGGCATGACAAATGTACCAGAGGTTGTTTTGGCGCGTGAAGCTGAGATGTGTTACGCGACGATTGGAATGGTGACAAATTTTGCTGCAGGTATTTCTCAAGCCCCTTTGACATACGGTGAAGTTATTGAAATTATGAAACAAAATACGAATAAGTTGAAGACATTACTAATGAATACTATAAAATTAATTAATACAGAAGACGATTGTAGCTGCCAGCATGCGTTAGCCGAATATGGTGGTTTTAAAATTTAGAAGGTGGTGACGATTTTTGTTACAGTCAATTGAGTGGAAAGATAATTGTTTATTACTCTTAAATCAAACGTTATTACCCAATAAGGTAGAGTATATTGAATGTCGTGATTACAAAATTGTTGCGCAAGCCATTAAACGCTTGGAAGTTCGGGGTGCACCGGCTATCGGTGTAGCTGCCGCGTTTGCTATTGTACTGGGAGCTAAAGAATTTTCCAATAGTCAATACTTTTGGACGAGCTTGCTTAAAGTATCCGAAGAATTAGGACAAACCAGGCCGACGGCTGTTAATTTATTTTGGGCAATCGAACGGATGATGTCAGTTGCCAGTCGGTATGATAAAGATAGTGATATTGCCGATGTTATCATAGCCTTAGAACAAGAAGCCATTGCTATTGCAGCCGATGACCTGGAAATCAATTCTAAAATCGCCCGTTATGGTGCTGAGTTATTCGCCGCGCCGACCTCAGTGCTAACCCATTGTAATGCTGGGGCCTTAGCAACAGCAGGGCTTGGAACGGCTTTAGGTGTTATTCGTCAGGCATTCTCTGAGGGCAATATCACTCGTGTATTTGCTGATGAAACTCGACCATTATTGCAGGGATCACGTTTAACGGCCTGGGAATTAATGCAGGACCATATTCCGGTTACTGTCATTACTGATAGCATGGCCGGGTGGGTGATGAAAAAAAATATGGTACAAGCTGTTATTGTCGGAGCTGACCGTATTACCCTTAATGGGGATGTAGCTAATAAAATTGGTACTTATAGTGTAGCGGTATTGGCTAAGGAACATAATATTCCTTTTTATGTAGCAGCTCCCGTATCTACCTTTGATTTTACCATGGAAAGTGGACTGGGTATTCCTATTGAAGAACGAGATGCAACGGAGGTAACTTTTTTTGCTGGTATATCTACGGCTCCTGAAGGCGTAGAAGTTTTTAATCCGGCTTTTGATGTTACCCCAAATGAGTTGATTACGGCCATTATAACTGAGTATGGTGTAGTAAAAGGTCCTTATAATGAGGCTATTGCTTCATTACGACAAAAAATTAGGGGAGTATGATAATATGGATTCTATTATTCGTGATATAAAATTGGCGCCACAAGGGCATGATAAAATTAATTGGGTTAAAGAATTTATGCCCGTCCTTAACGTATTAAATGATGAATTATCCCAAACTAAACCTTTAAAAGGTAAGAACATTGTTGTAACCATGCATTTAGAGGCGAAAACTGCTTACTTAGCTATTGTCTTAAAAAATGCTGGTGCCAATGTTGCTGTAACAGGAAGTAATCCTCTATCCACTCAAGATGATGTGGCTGCAGCTCTGGTTGAACAAGGTATTAAAGTATTCGCTTGGTATAATACGACAGATGCAGAATATGAAACCTTTTTACATAAGGCCCTGGACACCAAACCTAATATTATTGTTGATGATGGTGGAGATCTAGTGTCCTTATTGCACGGCGAACGTAGTGAACTGTTACCCAACATTTTGGGTGGTTCTGAAGAAACAACAACAGGTGTGATTCGATTACGTGGATTGGCAGCTGAAGGGAATTTAAAGTTCCCCATGATCGCGGTTAATGACGCTTATTGTAAGTACCTATTTGATAATCGTTATGGCACAGGTCAGTCTACGTGGGATGGCATTATGCGTACTACGAATCTTACAGTGGCAGGTAAAGTTGTCGTTGTCGCTGGTTATGGATGGTGCGGTAAAGGTGTCTCCATGCGGGCTAAAGGGTTAGGTGCTAATGTAATTATCACAGAGGTTGATCCCATAAAGGCCATTGAGGCTATCTTTGATGGTTTTAGGGTTATGACCATGGAGGATGCTGCAAAAGAAGGGGATATTTTTGTTACCGTCACGGGTTGTAAGCATGTAATTAATCGGGAGCATATTGCAGTGATGAAATCAGGGGCTGTTCTTGCTAATGCTGGTCATTTCGATCTTGAAATCAATAAAGAAGATTTATCCGAACTGTCCGTTTCAAGACGTGGAGTGCGCAAAAATATTGAAGAATTCCTCATGAAGGATGGACGGAAAATCTATTTACTCGCGGAAGGACGGCTAGTAAATTTGGCTGCTGGTGATGGTCATCCTACTGAAATTATGGATTTATCTTTTGCTATGCAAGCGTTAGCAGTTCTGCATATTTTGGAACATCATCAAGATATGGCTAATCAAGTCTTTAATTTCCCTGATGAAGTAAGTACTAAAGTCGCTCGGCTTAAATTATCAGCCCTCGGCCTTAAAATTGATGCATTGACTGCCGAGCAAAAAAAATATTTGATGATGGATTAACTCCAAGGAGTGAGTGGCAATTGAATCACGCAGAGAAAATACAAACTGAAATTTTAGCCGTAGGCCGTGGGATGCTTGATAAAGGGCTCGTCGCTGGCACATGGGGTAATATTAGTGCGCGCATACCAGGCACACAGTTTATTGCTATAACACCATCAGGGAAGAATTATCATGAAATAAGGGCTGATCAAGTGATCATTGTTGATCTAGCTGGTAGCGTCATTGAAGGAAGCTTTAAACCTTCTTCTGAATTACCGGTACATTTGGCGATTTATCGTGAACGTTCAGATCTACAAGCTATTGTTCACACCCACAGTATTTTCGCCAGTGCCTGTGCTGTAGCTCATAACAGCATACCAGCGATTATTGAGGATTTAGTGCAAGTAGTAGGCGGTAGTGTGGATGTAGCCACCTATGCTCTGCCTGGGACTGATATCCTGGCACAAAATGTTATAGTCGCCTTGGCCCAAAAAAATGCAGTCTTAATGGCCAATCATGGTGTCGTTGGTTGTGGCCAATCCCTTACTGAAGCCATGATGGTCTGCGAACTAGTGGAAAAGGCCGCACAAATTTATATTTATGCCAATCAAATCGGCGGAGCCCGAGTGTTAAGTGATGAAGATATTGAGGTTATGCATAAATTTTATAGTGAATGTTATCGTCAACGCCAGCAGGGGAGGAAAATATAATGGGGAAAATTCTATTAAAAAATGCTGAAGTATTAGGAAGCGATGGAAATGTTAACGTTGCTGATATTGCAGTTGATGGACCTAATATTGTTCAAGTAGGTACAATCTCAGCGGACTGGCATGCCGATAAGGTGATTGATTGTACTAATATGTTGGCCGTACCTGGTTTTGTGAATACGCATACCCATGCTGCCATGACTCTCTTCCGCAGCTATGCGGATGATATGCAATTAATGGACTGGTTACAAAATAAAATTTGGCCAGCCGAGGGTAATTTAGTTGCTGAAGATGTCTATTGGGGTACTTTATTATCCATTGCTGAAATGATTAAATCAGGTACGACGACTTTTTCTGATATGTATTTTCATATGCCAGAGGTAGCTCGTGCTGTGGCTGAAAGTGGTATAAGGGCAGTACTTGCTCGAGGAATGGCTGGAATAGCCCCTAATGGTGAACAGGCCTTACTCGAAAGTGAGGATTTCTTTAATCAGTATCACAATAGTGCTGATGGACGTATTACTGTGATGCTAGGACCTCATGCTCCTTATACTTGCCCACCAGAATATTTAAAGCGGGTGGTTGCATTGGCTCAGCGTTTAGGTTGTGAGATTCATATTCATTTAGCTGAGACCATTGGAGAAGTCGAAGAATGTAAGGAAAAATACGGAAAGTCCCCCATTGCATTAATGAAAGAACTAGGCGTCCTTGATTGCGGCGTACTCGCTGCCCATTGTGTCCATGTATCAAGTGCTGATATCGAAATCATGAAAGAAGCTAATGTTCGAGTGGCTCATAATCCAGGCAGTAATATGAAGCTTGGTAGTGGTATTGCTCCCGTTCCTGAAATGTTGGCAGCGGGCTTGTGTGTCGGTCTGGGTACTGATGGTGCTGCTAGTAATAATAATTTGGATATGTTGGAAGAAGTTCGATTGGCAGCCATGTTACATAAGGTACATGCTCTGAATCCCCTACTTATCCCAGCAAAAACGGCAGTCAGTATGGCAACAAGTTATGGTGCGCAAGCATTAGGTTTGGGAACTGTAACAGGTACAATAGCACCTGGTTTTAAAGCAGATATTACATTATTTAATATGCATGCTCCTCATTGGTATCCTCGAAATGATCGATTATCTCTGTTGGCCTATTCTGCTAACAGCGGTGATGTACATACAGTCTTAGTTAATGGAGAAATTTTACTTGAGAATAAACGGTTGACAACGATTGATGAAGAACGAGTCATATATGAAGCCAATAAACGTGGTCTGGGCCTTATTGCAAAATAATATTGTATGATGTTGGATAGATTAATATAAAATATGCAGCAATTTAAGAGGATTTATGTAGAAAAGGCGCGAATATATTAAGTGCCATATTATGCATTGTAGAAAGTTTCTCTGTAAATGAGAATCTTTAGTGTATATTAGACTGGTACTTAGTAAATATATCTTTATTATCGAAGGAGTGTTTAATAGTTATGTTAGAAACAAAAGTTCCTGTAGGTATTTCAGCCCGCCATGTACACGTATCACAAGCCGATTTGGATATTTTATATGGAGAAGGATATCAACTAACGGTCAAAAAAGCTTTGCTACAAGAAGGACAATTTGCAGCCAATGAACTTGTTGATCTTGTCACTGAAAAAGGTAGTTTTAAAAATGTTAGAATTTTAGGGCCACTACGTAAGCAAACACAAGTAGAAGTAGCGCTTACGGATGCAATGAAACTTAAACTTAGTACTCCAGTCCGCGATTCAGGGGATTTGAAAAATTCTCCTGGTATTACGATCGTTGGTCCTAAGGGTACAGTAGAACTTAAAGAAGGCGTAATTGCTGCCGGACGTCATATTCATATGAGTTTACCCGATGCTGCTGCATTTGGTGTGAAAGATAAAGATATCGTTACAGTACGTTGTGGCGGCGAACGGGGAGTCATTTTTGAAAATGTATTAATCCGAGTTCATGAAAGCTTTCGCTTAGAAATGCATATTGATACAGATGAAGCTAATGCTACCATGTGTAAAAATGGCGGCTTAGTAGAAGTAATTAAGTAAAATTAATACATTCAGATTTAGCAAAACTGATGACATTAACAAAGTTTTAAACTTTGTTAATATCATCAGTTTTTTTCATAGTGATGCAACTCCATCACGATCGATTCATAATATATAGTGATGGAGTTGCGAGGTGGTGTTATGTTTCTGAAAAGCAACGGGCATAATTACAATCAAAATCGATGTAAAATTGGTGTGGCGTTAAGTGGTGGAGGTATAAGAGGCTTAGCACATATAGGAGTATTAAAAGTCTTAGTAGAGAATAATATACCGATTGATCTTATTAGCGGAACCAGCGCTGGTGCCATTGTGGCTACTATGTATGCCTGTGGTTATACTCCTCAGCAAATGCAAACGATGGTGCAAAAGCTTAAAATGAATGAGTTTATTGATTTAAATGTGACGGTGAGTGATCTCTTTAAACATGGATTGAAATGGCTGTACAGTGGTATGTTTAGATTCTGGTCTGTACTTCCTACTGGACTTATTAAAGGCGATAAAATTGAACAGTATTTTTATACTTTATGGCAAGAGCGCACAGTGAGAGATACAGAGATACCAATTGCCATTACTGCCGTGGATTTGAACTCGGCTGATACTATTTTTTTTACCAGTCCGGTATTTAATAGTCGTGCTATTTTAAATGCCAGATATTATCACAACACATCCCTCACTGATGCCGTGCGTGCTAGTATCTCCATACCTGGTATATTTTTTCCTAAAAAGTATCGAAGTATGACCTTGGTGGATGGGGCGGTAAAAAATAATTTACCGACAGATATCTTGCACCATATGGGAGCCGATGTGGTGATTGGGGTTGATTTAGGCTATGATGGTCAGGCTAATTATGATATTAAGACTGTGGGTGAAATATTAATACAATGTATTGAGATTATGAGCAGAGAAGTAACTTTACTAAAATCAGAACAGCATGCTGATATTATCATTCGTCCTAATACGGGTGATATTAGTTTAAAAGATATGAAGCAAGCCTTGTCGTGCATAGGGCGAGGTGAACAGGCCGCACATGAAAAACTGATTGATATTCAAAAAATATTTGAATAAGTAAAAAAAATAAGACTTTTCATGTTAGAAATTCTGATGATCGAAAAACAGACTATTGCTTCAGTCAGAGCAATAGTCTGTTTTAGCGTATTTAGCTAGGGAAAATCATCTCATCATTAATAGTATCATCCCTTAAGTGATTTGAAACACCATTTATTTGGTTAGCAAGTGTACTGTCATTATTATTAGTATTTTCGTTATGATCAGAAGGGGACTGTTGGTTTTCTACCTTACTAGTTGTTGAATTTCTTAAGTCTGTCATAATAAACGCGCCTCCTTGAATAGTGACTGTATCTAGTATTATCCATGCAATCATTAATATGCATAACGTGTTCCCAAAAGGTAATGATGTAGTGACTGTTTTCATACCCATGAAACAAAAAATAGTCCACATGATGGATGTTACTTCCAGCATGTGGACTATTTTGACATGTATGTCGGTTGTCTCGTATAAGTAATAATTGAAGAAATTAGGTAGGCTTATTTTCTCCCTTGTCCTCTTTTTGACCTGTTGCTGAACTGTTACTAGCTAGTAAGGTTTGTAGCGTACGCTCTCGCTCCGTGGCCAGTTTATCTCTTAATCTTAAAATTTCATCTTGTAGGCTTTCCCGTTTCTCAAGAGTCGTTTGTTGTATTAACAAAAGCGCCTTTTCTTTATCAATTTCACTATGACGTTGTTGATCCTCAAGGGTCCGAGTAAAAGTTTCTTTTTCGGTTTTTAGTTGAGCTCTTAAAGAAATAATTTCTTGATGAAACATATTTAATTCCTTAGCCTTTTTATCAAGTTCACTCACGGCCTGTGTTGATGTTTGTTGGCTTAAATCGGCCTTAGCCTTTAATTCTGTCGCTTGTTCCTGGAACTGGCTAAGAGCCTGTTCTGTTAATTTAGTAATTTTTAGAGCTTGTTGTTCTCCTTCCTCAGCGGCCGCTTTTTGTTCTTTTAAGTCAGCAACTTCTATAAGGTGCTCTTGCCTCTGTTTAGCTACTTGCTCTTGTAGTTCCTTTAACTGTTTGGTGATCGTCAAAACATCAGCCTTGGCGATTGCCTGAGTATCAACTAAATTAGCCTTGACGACCCTTAGCTGCTCCTTTAGATCGATAACGATGTGATCTTGGCTTTCTTCAGCATCCTTCCGACTTTTTGCTAGTCCAATATAGATTTCTTCGATACGTGCTAAATGATTTCTTAGTTGATTGATCTCTCTAATATCGCTTAAGGACTCACGGCTCTGAGTCGCTTCATAGTTAGTCAACATGGCTGCTAGAAAGTTCCCAGCGGTCATTTGGCTCTCGGCAATTTTTTTTTGTAGTAAATCTCTCTGCTCATTATCAATTTTTAATGAATAATTAACGATTTCGCTCATTTTAACCAACCTTTCTACATCTTTTAAAACTTTTAGTATACTTATTATTCAATTAAAAAAGAGTATACTTAAGTATGTAAGAATACTTTAAGTATACAATAACTAATATATAAATACAATTACATATTAGTTATTGTATAAAAACATTGATAAAATCGGTTTAAAGTATTATAATCAAAATAATTCTAACTGTCGATAACTTTCTATTATCGATAGTTAGAAAATGCTAAATTATACTAAATGATCTAATATTTAATTAGAATATGTTATAATTAAGTATGGAGTAATTATAGCATAATTATCAGTTACGAACGGAGGGATGATAGTGAATGAAATAAATCCTGTCATAAATCAACCATTAAATACTGAACTTACCTCGGAGCAAGCCAAGAAATACATATTACATGCTAAAGCGAATAATACAATTAAATCCTATAAATCAGATTGGAAAGACTTTGTCGCTTACTGCAAGCGTCAAAAAGTGGCATCTTTATCGGCAGATGTTGATACTATTATTAATTATGTAGCAGATATGGCTGAAACTAAGAAAGTCTCAACAATCGTTAGAAGATTAAGTTCTATTAGCCAAGCCCATCAAGCTGCAGGCCACGGAAGTCCGACATTCTCTTTTGGTGTAAAGGCGGTAGTAAAAGGTATAAAAAAAATAAAAGGCACGCCTCCTAATAAAAAAGCAGCAGCAGTGATTGAAGATATCCGAACTATGATTGATACACTAGGGGGAAGTTTAACGGACATCAGAGATAGAGCTCTAATATTAATCGGCTTTGCTGGGGCCTTTCGTCGCTCAGAATTGGTATCGATAACCATCGATGATCTTGAATTTAACCGAGATGGTCTAACGATTACCCTTCAGCATAGTAAAACAGATCAAGAAGGTCAGGGATTTAAAAAAGGCATTCCATATGGCAGTCATCCAGACACCTGTCCTGTTCGTTCACTGCAAGATTGGTTGCAGGCGGCGAAAATAACGACAGGTCCCCTCTTTCGCTCTGTAAATCGTCATGGACAAGTTGGACCAAAAGCGCTAAGTGATCAATCTGTCGCTTTGATTGTAAAAAAACTAGTAAAAGCCGCAGGCTTAGATGAACGAAAATATTCTGGTCATAGTTTGCGGTCAGGATTAATAACGACCGCTGCCAACAGAGGTGTGGATGAAAGAAGTATAATGAAACAATCCGGGCACAAAAGCTTAACTGTTATGCGTGGTTATATACAAGATGCAACTTTATTCAAAAATAATGCAGCAACACATGTGGGTTTGTAAAAATAATAAATATATCTTCCTACTTATATTTATGTCTTTCAGATCCTCGACTAACACTTCGATTATCTCACCTCTCTTCCCCACCCTAAAATAATTATTTTAAAAATAAATTGTAAAAGGATGACTTCTTTGTTATGCATGAGATAGTTAGTAAAGAGTTTTATGATGATTTAAAGAATAAAGGATTAAGGTATTGTCCCAACTGCGAAACTGTTAAGGATGAAAAAATGTTTAGCGTAAGTTTTTGTATTGAATGCTCTAATGCTGTTGATAGAAATCAATATGCACTTGTTAAAGAAAAACGTGCAGAAAAATATAAGAACAAACGTAATGCTAATGATTATTTTGTTTATAAGTTTGTTGATGATAATAATCAAATAATATATATAGGTAAAACCATACGATTACCAGCTAGAATGGTACAGCATTTTAAAACAGACAGTCATTTAACTGATGAGTGTTATGATCATGTTAAGTCTGTTTTTTATTGTTCGCTGAAAACAAAAATAGAGATGGATATCTATGAAATTTATTTAATAGATAAGTATAGGCCGCAATATAATAAAAAATCAATTTGTGAACAAGATGAAATTTCCAGTCTTGTTTTACCGGAGTTAGTTTGGAAAAAATATCGTAATGAAAGTTTAGACTTGCAAGAAAAACGTACTATTCCTGATAAGAAAACAGCAGCAGTGATTGAAGACATCCGAGCTATGGTTAATACCTTAGGGAGCAGTTTAACTGATAGTAGAGATCGAGCTTTGATCTTGATTGGTTTTGCGGCCGCTATTCGCCGTTCGGAGTTAGTGTCTATTATGATGGATGATATTGAATTCAATCACGATGGCCTGACCGTTACGATGCGGAACAGTAAAACTGACCAGGAAGGTCAAAGCTATAAGAAAGACCTCCCCTACGGCAGTAATCCTAATACTTGCCCGGTAAGGGCTTTGCGGGATTGGCTGAAAGTTTCAAATATTACACAAGGACCTATCTTTCGTAGGATATATAAAAATGCACAAAATAGTGGGCAAATACACACTAAAGGACTGGTTGATAAGTCCGTTGCATTAATAATAAAGAAACTGGCAAAAGCAGCAGGATTAGATGAAAGCAAATACTCTGGCGATAGTTTGCGCTCGGGATCAATAACAACGGCTGCCGTCAGAGGCGTAAATGTTGGTTTGTAAAAAAAGATCATAGAGATACAGAGCAATAAATATATGTATGATTATAAGAAAAATTGACTGAAAGTAATCACATTGTGACGGAAGAAACCTGAGCTTGCTTCCATACTTGACTTAGGAGCTGTTTTTATTAAAATCTTAAGGGGATTGTATCGCCAATGAAAAATATCTCACTATAGAGCAAATTAGCTAGGTTTATAAGAAAAGAAAGAGAAAGAGAGTTCTAATTAATCCTTGACGAACGAATGTTTGCTATTTTTACTAATTGTTGGTATAATTACAGTATTAATTTACTGTTAAAATTGTATAAGCAATACTTATTTTTAGATAGGAGATGACATAGTGAACAATGAAGCGTTATTGTCAACTAGGCAAAAGCAAATTTTAGCCTATATTAAGGATATGTTACGTACTAAAGGGTACCCTCCATCTGTACGGGAAATTGGTACAGCAGTAGGACTTCGTTCTAGTTCAACTGTGCATAGCCATTTAACCAAGCTTGAAGAAATAGGCTTTCTGCGACGTGATCCTACTAAGCCTAGGGCTCTTGAGGTATTAGGTGAAGCATCATGGCGACAAGAAAACTTTGTCCCAGTGCCATTAGTGGGGCGCGTTACTGCAGGCGTACCTATTTTGGCCATTGAGAACATTGAAGAAACCTATCCCCTGCCCACCTCATTAATTGGCAACAATGAGGATGTCTTTATGCTGACAGTACAAGGAGAGAGCATGATTAATGCTGGTATTTTAGATGGGGATTACGTTCTAGTGCGTAAGCAAAGTAGCGCCAATAATAATGATATTGTAGTCGCTTTGCTTAATAAGGAAGAAGCAACGGTAAAACGTTTTTTCAAAGAGAAAGACCGTATACGCCTACAACCCGAAAATGATGGCATGGACCCTATTTACTCACGAAATGTATCCATTTTAGGTAAAGTGATTGGCGTCTTCCGTATGATATAGTATTTCTAATGGACAAAAAACCAGCACATTATTTTGTGCTGGTTTTTCTTATCATTTAAAGTTTATCATTCATTTTATTTAGAAGATTGTTGTGATTGTTGTTTGGTCCCGACCCGTATGACTCTATCCTCAGGCTTAAATTCATCTGAAGATAAATTCTCTCTGCTGATTTCTTTCCCATTAGTCATTTTAACCCGGTATGTTGTGACTTCGAAGCCTTTTTGACCTGAGGATTCAATGATTTCTCTACCAAGCGGCAATGAACTATCTTGCTTAATAATCGTGCTATAGCCTAGACTTTTTGAAGTTGCTTCAATACGAATTTCCGCAGCATTGGCAACTCGTTTACCGAAAATAGATACAGTAATTTGGTTATTAATAGTTTCACTAATAATATAAATATTATAGGGTGAAATATTTTTAAATCTAAAATCAAGCAGATTATCAGCTACAGCTGCATCTTGCCCCAAAGGAACATAGCTAGGTGGTATAAAATGCGATGTTCGTTCGATAATTTCCATATCGGCTAATAATACAGCATTATATAAAGTAGTGCTGACTTGACATACACCACCACCCCAATCTAATAACAATTTACCATCAACTAATACTGGCGCTTCTTTATACCCGTATTCTGGTAAGCGTAGACCGACAGATTTATTAAAAGAAAAAGTTGTTCCTGGTCGTATTAAGATTTTATTAATACTTTCAGAAGCAATTGCAACATTTTGGAAGCGATTCGTGTTATTGGGATTAAATTCTGTAGTATATACAGCAATTAGATTATCAATATCTGTGAAATCTTGTGACACAATACTAGGAGGTTGTTTCGTTACGGTCAACTCACTACTAAAAGGAATACCACGATTCAATTTGCTAGTAATATCAGCTAAAGATGTAGGTAAATCGACTTGTTGTCCCCACTCTTCAGGTATAATATTGATAACATTATTATTATATACGATTGAAGCATTTTTCGGAGCTCGGTCGACGGATTTAGCAATAGTAATTAAAAGTGCATGTAATTTATCATAATTATAATTTTGCGTAAAAGGCACGGTATATCCACCATTAACAGCTAGATAACGTTCTTTTAACATATTAATTATATTTCCTCTTCGTCCTACCTGATAAGCTTGTTTGGCGAGATCATCGGCATTAATACTAATTTCAATGTCTTGGGAAGGGATGGACCATGTTTCATTTTGGTTGGATAAAGTAATAATTGGTTTTGTGATTGTTTCTTTAAACGAAGCGATGATTGCATCCTTGGCTTCATCTACTGATAATCCACCGACAGGAATAGTACCAACAACGACACCATTATAGATATTATCCGTAAACAGGAAGGCAGCATTGGTAGCAATTAAACTCGCTGAGCTGAAAAGCACAATGACAATAAAAAAGAATAATAATTTAATATTATGTTTAGCTAGTGAGATTTGCAAGTTGGACACCTTCCAATTAGTTAATTAATGAATTGATAATAAATCCCCGCTGCAAGCGGGGATTTATTATCTTTATTGAATATTCATGGACAGTTCGACAAACTTACCAGCTAGCTTGGCTTTTTGTAAGACTTCTTCGCTGATTTCGCCACCTTGTTCAACGATAACGACACCATTATCTGTTTCAATACGACGACTGGCTTGTTTACCAAGTAAATATTTACGTTGTTTTTCATCGAATTTTTTAGCAGAATCATCATTAGTATTTTCTTTTACAGGTGCAGATACAGGTGCGGAAACTGGTGCAGAAACTACTTCTTCAGGTATGTGGGGAGTGACGATCTCCGTAGCGGCTTCTGTTCCATCGGCAATAATAAGGACTTTCTTACCAAAAGTTAGAATGTGTTCAGCTGGAATTGTGCTAATTTCACCAGTAAGTTCTTCTATTTCACAAGCAGTAATTTTACCAGTCGTATCAATAATAATTTCTTTGACAACACCTTGAATGCGTCCAGTTTTAGTTAAAACTTTTGTGCCAATAATGGCAACATCCGTGGACAAGAGCTGTTCTAGAGCAGGAGCATTTTCGATGGTCAATACCACATTACTATCGATGATCGTGATGGCGGACTCTCCTAAACCGGCAATAGCTGCAAAAGGAAGCAACTTTGCACCGAGATACCATTTCCCATCATCAATAACAACAGCGGCTACAGATCCTTCTGCAGGATTGATAACGAGTTTTGTTACAGTACCCATTTCATTACCTTCGCTAATGTCAACAACCGGTAATCCTATAATATCCACACTTTTTTTCATTTATAATCCTCCTATATAATATTAACTGTTATGATTGATTACGCCATTCGCAAAACTGAGAATCTATTTCATTAAAGACATTCTTAGGAATGCTATTAAATGGCATGAATTCTAAAGAATTCTGAATCAATATATTTTTAACAATACGCAGATAAGCAATATTGTTAATAAATTCTTGTTCGAGCATAGTATCCTGAATAACTCCAGGAAGTAATCGCCCTTTAGTAAAGATTTCAAGAGCTTCATCATATGAACCCAGATTTTTTAAAATGGTGCCAATTTCCATTACTAGAAAAGGACCAACTTCACTATCAGGATATAATAACAATGCTTGGCGGAAAAATGTAAGAGCTTGGACAAAATTACGCTGTTCTTTTTGTAAGAAAGCAAAATCCATCAAAATATCTAAGTCTTTTGAAGAAGGATAACGATCAGATAGTTCATTAGAAATGGGTGCATCTAAATGTTTGTGTATCGCTTCTAATATTCGAGGCGAACTTAGTGCATTTATTTTATTTTTAAAATTCATTTTAATTTTAAAAACCTCTGCTCCTTTATCTATTTTCACAGCCTTATTTAGTGAAATTTTGGGGATGTTTTGTTGTATACGATTAACAATATCCAAAGCTACAGAATTTCTAACGGACTCTTCATATTTGACCGGATAGAAATATTCTTTTCCCATAGGCTCAGCAATAACTTTGGTAGTTTCTATCATTTCGACCATGTTTTCCGAGTTCTCCATTTGAAAACTAGTATTTGGGTCATCAGACAGCGGATTACTTTCTAATTCCAAAACCCAGGCACAGGCTTCCTCAAAGATGATAGTATCCTCTTCTAATTCAATGGGTTGTAGTTGAAGAGCTTCAGGAAGGATAAGTTCAATTGGTTCTGTTTCAACAAGGGGGAGTATTTCTGGAACATCTACAGCAGTTATAGCTAACATGTTGTTCACAGCCGACTTTTCCATTGTATCATCATAATAAGAAGCAATACAATATGAAGAAATAATTGCAAATAGGATGACTATACCTAACGTTCCAGTTAGACCAGCAATCTCGATGAAAATACGTGGCAAAATTAGATTGATTAAAAGAGCACAACATGCACATAAAATAGGAAATTTTATATGCATGTGGATAGCGAAGACTCGATTTGCTACAATATGGACAATATATGTAAATAATGATATTGTCAACAGGTTTATTAGTATGTATTCCATAGAATCCCACCATATGATTATATTATTTGTTTCGACAAACTCCTGTCTTCCCCTGCTAAAGCATGCATAAAATGCATAATTTATATTTTATTCGACACCCTTTGATCGTTTACCTGCTGAATTTTGTAAAAGATCTCTTTTATTCAAATTATGATTCACACACCCCTTTTGTATGTGAATCATATTCTTGTAAAGCCTTTATAAATCTAATAGTTCTGTTCCGGCGCCCATGATACCAATCATTGCATGTTCAAAAGTTAAACCACCTTGTAAATATACGATATAAGGTGGACGCATAGGGCCATCAGCACTCAGTTCAATGGATGCACCTTGAATAAAGGTGCCGGCAGCCATAATAACCGGATCACTATAACCTGGCATCCCGCTTGGTTCTGGTCGCACATGGGCATCAATTGGTGAAAATTTTTGTATTCCTTGGCAAAAGGCAATCATTTTCTCAGGCGAACCAAGTTCAATGGCTTGGATGATGTCGTTACGTCTTGCTTCAGCCCGTGGCAGAGTATTATACCCCAGTAAGGAAAAGAATGCCGAAGCAAAGATGGCTCCTTTAACAGCTTGTGCTGTCACATGAGGTGCCATAAAGAAACCTTGAAATAATAGACGGTTATCGACGAGAGAAGCCCCTACTTCATCACCAATACCTGGCGCAGTCATGCGGTAGGCAGCTTGCTCAACGAGTTGTTTGGTGCCTACAATATACCCGCCCGTTGGCGCAATACCACCGCCTGGATTCTTGATCAGTGAACCCGCCATAATGTCAGCACCAACCGCTGTTGGTTCTAAGATGTCCACAAATTCACCATAGCAATTATCAACAAAACACACGCAATCTGGTTTGATACTTTTTACATGGCTACATATTTCCTCAATTTCCTCAATGGTTAGTGGTGATCGCATACTATAGCCTCGTGAGCGCTGAATCAATACCATCTTAGTATTGGCTTTCATAAGGGCAGCAATATTTTTTATATCTACCCCACTATGGATCATAGGCAGTTCAGAATAATCAATATTAAATTCTTTTAGAGAACCAGGTGAGAAAGAAGTATGACCAATCACAGTTTGCATGGTGTCATAGGGCGCACCAGTTAGTGATAAAAGTTCATCTCCTGGTCGCAAAATACCAAAAAGAACCGTTGCTAATGCATGAGTACCTGACACAAATTGTGTACGTACCAAGGCCTTTTCCGCTCCACAGATGTCAGCCCAGACAGCTTCTAACTTTTCCCGCCCAGCATCATTATAGGCATAACCTGAGGTTGTACGGAAATGATAGTCAGCGACTTTATGTTTACGGAAAGCATTCAGGACTTTAACCGTATTTTTTTCAGAAATTTCATCAACAACGGTGAAATAAGGTTGAACTAACTCTAAAGCTTGCTTGCGTATGGCTAGAATTTTTGGTGGGAAACTATTCATCAATTTTTTCTACTCCTCCTACAACATATGTACTAAAACGATTAATTTCATCTGGTGGTAATGAGATCACTAAATAAATACCATCTTCACGATATTCAGTGGACAATACCGTGGCGACATCATATATTTTTGCGATAAGATTGTTGTCACTATAAGGGATTAATAAAGCCATTTCCACTGTTTGTTCTTTGAGAAAGTTTTGAATCATCTCTAATAACTTATCAGTACCTAGCCCTGATAAGGCAGAGATGGCAATACTATGATCCAATTGTAACAGTTTGTCCAAGACCTCATGGTTTTCTAGTTTATCAACTTTATTAAAAACCGTGATAAGGTGTGTTGTATCCACATTAAGTTCATGAAGGACTTGATATACTGCTTGGCTTTGTTCTTTGTGTTGAGGATGGCTACTATCAATAATATGAAGTAGTATATCAGCTTGTATGACTTCTTCAAGGGTAGCCCGAAAAGCAGCAATTAAATGATGAGGCAACTTTTGAATAAAGCCCACTGTGTCGGTTAACAGTGCATCTTGTCCATCAGGTAGGGCGATATGGCGCGTTGTGGGATCAAGGGTGGCAAATAATTTGTCCTCGGCTAAGACCTCGGAAGCGGTAAGCATATTAAGCAACGTTGATTTTCCTGAATTAGTATAACCAACTAACGCAATTGTTGGAATCCGTGTACTTTGCCGACGTTTCCGATGCAAATTACGTTGTTTCTTAATATTTTCAATTTGCTGAGCAATATCGCCAATACGGTCGCGTATTCTTCGACGATCGACTTCTAACTTACTTTCACCAGGACCTCGCGTGCCGATACCACCACCTAGTCGTGATAAGACTAGACCTTGTCCACCCAACCTAGGCAACGTATAGCGTAATTGGGCCAATTCAACTTGTAATTTTCCTTCATGAGAACGAGCACGCTGAGCAAAAATGTCTAAAATCAGAGCCGCCCGATCCAGGACCTTAGTACCTAATAGTTTTTCAAGATTTCGTTGTTGTGCAGGTGATAACTCATCATCAACGATGATTAAATTAGCACCTTTTTCTTGCCGCAGTAAGCTGAGCTCTTGCACTTTACCACGACCAATAAATAACGCTGGATCAGGACGCTCTCTTTTTTGCCAGGTCATACCTAGTACCTGGGCGCCAGCTGTTTCAGCGAGTTGGGACAATTCACTTAAGGAATCCATAATGGCCCATTTACCTTGCCGTTCCAATCCTATAAGTAGTGCTTTTTCTGGTTCAGCAATGGCACTCGTCCTAGTATTCAGTTCTAATTGACGTTCAATTTGTGCTGTTAGGTAAGTAAGATCCAGTTCTATAAATTCTTCTAGTGACAGGGGACCAATTGTTTGTGTATTAAAAATATCATTTTTGATATCAGTAATAATGCCAAAACTTACTTGAATAATACCATCGATTTGGCCAATGGCAGCCATCAAATCAAAACGTATTTGTTTGAGAGAAGCTACGTCTACACCACTCAACTGGGTATCACCACTAGGGTGAGTATGGATACAACGTGTGCCACTTAAACGATTGGTCGAGCGACGGCCATCTATTTCTGGCAATACGACAGTCGCGATGTCACCCACTGCTACGGCAGTAATCAATCCACGCCTATTTATGTATACAGCAATTTCACGACTCATATCTGCTGTAATTTCAAGCATCTTTTGCGCTAGTTCAGCGGTTATAACCTGTCCAAAAGGCACTGAGAATTCATAAAGTTCCTCTATTCTAGTCAGGAAGCTTTTTCGTATACCATCCAGTTCCCCATGTATCATTGGCATTTATCTCACGCTCCTTCATGCTATTATCATTATGATAACAACCTATCTAAAATCTTATTAGCAACTAAAATGCTACAAACAGATTGACTTTCCAGGTAGTCTAACCTTAATTATACTACATATTAACCTTAGCAGGATATAAAAATAAGATTCTTACTCAGTTATTTTATTAGTGTGGCTTATTCCATCTGTATTATGAATAATAAAAGTGTTAACGATAGGTCATTCTTTTTCATCATTAAGAACCTTATGCTGCAAAGGATGGAAAACCCATTCCATTGTCGCGTCGTGTGTCTTTCGGAGTTCGCTACATAATACACAATGACCTTGCTCTAAGGATTGTTCGCGGAGCAATAAGGGAAGCTCTGCTGTTCCTCGCTGATAGCCCTCTACCCGCCCATCATGCTTACCCCAAAGATAGCCAACTAATAATGTGCTTATGAGTAGTAACATGAGCAGCATGATTACCTCCTCCTTTGATAAAAAAGTAGAGCGCTATAAAAGACTGCCGTGCCCAAAAAGACAAATGAGAACACGTGTTCGTTTAACCACCAGGATGTGCATAAAGTTAGTAGGGATAACAGTAAGCACTCAACTTTTCCCATTCTGTAGGCTAGGTTTCGATAACCGGCTAATTGATCCGTATAGATATCTAGATAGTCGTCAAATAGTTGCATGGAAAAAATAAAAAACATAGAAAATAGCATACTTCTCCAGCCCCACAGTAGTAATCCTAGAATGAATACTAGTAGGGATTCTTGTATTCCACTAAAACCACTGGTAAAGACTTTTTTCAAGTCATTACACATGCCAATACAATAACTGGCTAGAAATAAGGGCATGGTGACTGAAGCATTCATACTCGCCCCTAGAGATAAAAACAGCATGCCATAAACAATGGCCCCCCTACCTAATTTTTTAGAAAAATTCAAACAACCCGCTCGGGTATCAAAATCTCTATCTAAAAAATCATCAACCAGTTTAACGGCCATTGAACATAATATGACAGAGATAACAATGCCTGCTCCATCAAAGATTGCGAGCGACACAGGCTTTCACCTCTTTAAAGCCCTGACTGCATAATGCAGATACAGGGATGGTGTTGGCTTTAGGAAATAAATAATTTAGCTTCGTCATATTGCCTGCAGCAGATGGTAAATCTATTTTATTAGCCAAGATAGCATAATTCCTACGGACTATCCCATAATTATAGATTTCATGATCAATGGTATTTGGGTTATTCAAATATTCTTTCGTGATACCCGAGACATCAACAATATGAAAAATGAAATCAGCACAGCGTAGTAAGCTCAGTGTCTGTGCCATACCACGCCGGATGGTTTCATCATGATGAATTTTTTCACTAATGCCACAGCTATCAGTGATCTTAAAGTTTACGATTGTTTTGCCAAGGGAGATGTTAAGGATTAATGATTGGAGGGAACGAGTTTTGTGTAGTGCCATGCTACACAGTTGGCTTTTCGCCTCTGCAATGGAGAAATGTCGACATGTCATTAAACCATCATAACTCCGAAATGTGATATCAACAGTTTTACTACCGATATACGCGGCAAAATTGAGAGCAAACATGGTTTTTCCTGAATTAGGCAAGCCGACAATCATAAATTCTCTCATTCTTTCACCTCCATTAAATCAGCAGGTTCAATTAACATGAGTTCTTGCCTGGTAGTACTGGTTTTTGCGATCAACCGCACAGCTTGACGGCGAATGGCCTTTTCAATAATATTACGTACGGTGCGGGCGTTACCAAAGTTTTTACAAACGCTACTTTGGTGGGATACTAATAACAGTGATAAGGCCAATTGGGTCTCTGTTGATAAACTATATTGACGTGCACGGAACATTTGTTCTGCTATGTGAAGGAGTTCTTGTTGACTATAGTCAGGAAAATCAATATGTATGGGAAAACGGGAATGTAGACCTGGGTTAGTTTCTAAAAAACTCACCATTTCTTTTTGATAACCAGCTAAAATTAAGATGAGATCATTTTTATGATCCTCCATTGCTTTCACTAATACATCAATACTTTCTTTGCCAAAGTCTTTTTCCCCACCCCGGGCTAATGAATAGGCTTCATCAATAAATAAAATACCACCATAGGCTTTTTTCAGTTGTTCACGAGTTTTCTGGGCGGTGTGCCCAATATACTCGCCGACTAAATCAGCTCTCTCGACTTCGATGAGGTGACCGCGGGTTAAGACACCAATTTCACAAAAGAATTTACTCATGATGCGTGCTACAGTCGTTTTACCGGTGCCTGGATTACCTTTAAAAATCATATGTAAGACTAAAGGTTCTGTATTTAAATTTTCGCGCTGACGTCGCCGCTGAATTTCAATAAAGGCATAAATTTCTCTTACTATTTTTTTTACTTCTGACAGGCCAATTAAATGATCTAATTCGTGAAGGGTATCTTCTACCCGCTTTTGACTTTGATTGACTTTAGCACTCGGCACAGTCATATTATCCATTTCATGAAGGCTTTTTAAGGCCTTCACAGCTGAAATCTCGCCCTTTTCCATGGCTAAAAAAACATCTTGAGGCCAAACATATGACATTCGTGTCACCTCACACATGACTATAGGTGATTACAGTATACGCAAAACACAGAAAAAAGTGCTAAAAATAAGAAAAAAACTTGGCCTGAGCCAAGTTTTTCTGATTGCATTATGATTATTTTTCAATGGGTTTCTCATCTTTTTTTTCATGCAAAGCTGGCGATAATTGCCGGAGAGGTGTAATGGTTGAGATTGCATGTTTATATACTAATTGCTGCTTTCCATCATTTTCTATAATAACCGTGAAATTATCAAACCCTTTAACCACACCTCTAAGCTGGAAACCATTTATCAGATAGATAATCACCGGCAAATTATTTTCTTTACGTATTTGATTTAAAAAACTGTCTTGTAAATTAATCACTTTAGTTATCATCGTCAAATTCCTCCGCTTCTTATATTCTATTTTTTGTATTCTACTTTTAGGTTAAACTTTCCTGCAATAACCTTGTAAAAAGTTTCCATCATAGCATTATAATCAGTAAATTCATTGACATCAAACCATGTGATATAAGGCATTTTACGGTACCAGGTAAGCTGGCGTTTCGCAAAATTACGCGTAGCCTGCTTAATATTTTCTGTTGCCAAGGATAAATTCATTTCCCCATGGATGTAGCGGACAATTTCCTTATAACCAATCCCTTGCATGCTTTGGCAGTCTGGTGATACACCATTTTTAAGCAGCGTTGCTACTTCCTTTACCAAGCCTTGCTCCATCATAATATCGACTCGCTGGTTAATGCGCTGATATAAAAGTTGGCGATCCATCCGAATACCAATAACAACAGCATGATAGAGCAGTTCCTGTTGGTCCATGAGCTTATCTTGAGAAATAGTATCACCACTCAGAGAGTGTATTTCCAAGGCGCGGATTACCCGGCGTAAATCATTGGGATGTAAGCGTGCTGCTGTCGATGGCAACACCTGGGCCAATTTGTCATGAAGATACTGATTACCATGTTCTTTGGCCAAATCATCCAGATCAGTACGGAGTTTTTCATCACTTGGCGTAGGATTAAATTGGTAGCCTTCTACCAGAGCTTTTATGTATAGGCCAGTACCGCCTGCTAAAATAGGGATTTTACCTTGTTTGTTGAGGGTAGTAACATGTTGACTGGCGAGCTCTTTAAAATCAACAACACTAAAACTGGCGCTAGGCTCGAGAATATCAATGAGATGATGAACTACATTAGAGCGTTCATCCATATTTGGCTTAGCAGTGCCAATATTCATATTTTTGTATACGAGCATGGAGTCGCCGGAAATAATTTCCGTATTTAGCATCTTTGCCAAATCAATACTGACCTTAGTTTTACCTACGGCAGTGGGCCCAATGACAGCAATCATACGTTCCATATGTTAGTCTCCTATTTCAATTACGCCATAGTGGACACTACTGTATTTACCACCATACACCGTCGTAATGCCTAGGCGTGTGAATTCATCACTTTTACTTGCTTCTTTAACGACAACTCGTTGTTTCGCAACGCGGCAGGCTTCTTTAAGGGTGCTTTTAGGCAATGGACTGTTATCAGCTAAATAACGTAAGGGTTTTACATTAGAACTACTATGAATGGGATGTCTAAACATGGGATCGAAATAAACAACATCATAGCTTTTATCAGCCAGAGTTGTCAGATATTTATAGGAATGGGCGTTCTTAACACTAATGCGACGCAAGGCTTCCGTCAGATAAGGTTCATCCGTTTGGAAGTGTTGTAGGCCATAGTTGGCAATAAAAGCAACAATTGAGGATGTTTCCAGACCAAACACGGTGCCGGAGCTACCGACTACGAAGCTAGCAACAATGGCGTCGGTAGCCAGGCCCAGGGTGCAATCCAAGACTGACATGCCTGCTTCTAAGGCCATGGCTGCTACCATATGATCATGTTGACCTTTTAATAGATTTTTTATACGCAGTTCTGCCATACTAAGATGGAAAAAGTACTCACCACCAGGAGTGTGTACGAGTGGTCCTTTTTGGCCCACAACGATGATATTGTCCACTTGATAATGAAGTTTTATCGCCATTAAAGAATTTTTAGCCCGCACCGCAAAAGGAATATTTAATAGCGTCCCAATCTGCTCTGCTAAAGCAAAAATATCTTCAGAAGGGTGTTGCACTGTTGTCACGACTAAATCCATTATATCACCTGTTACCTAAGTATATTTTCACGGATCTTTTCCTTAAAATCCTGTACGTTTAAACATTTTATCCAGATCATGAGGGCTAAAGCGAATCATGGCTGGTCGACCATGGGGGCAGGTATAAGGTAAGTTTGTATTACATAATTCGCTAATGAGGGCTTGCATTTGCCTCATATTGAGCGGATCTCCGGCTTTAATGGCCGCCTTACAAGCCGTCATCTGTAGACAATTATGACGCAGTTCTTGTGGAGTAGGGTTATGCATATTTTGAATAAATTCTAATATTTGCCGTATGGAATTTTCTGCTTCTGCCAATGGAATATCGCTAGGTAGTTCAGAAATGCGCATAGTGCTCGGCCCCACCAAATCCAAACTAAAGCCTAAATTGTAAAAGGTATCGTGATAATCAGTAATAATCGTAATTTCAGCAGCATCACAATCCATAAAGACTGGTACTAACAATTGTTGGGCTGCAATTCGATCAGTCTGTTGACTCATGCGATCATACAAGATGCGTTCATGGGCGGCATGTTGATCAATGATATATAGACCATCCGGTCCACGGCTAATAATATAACAGTTTTCAACTTGTCCTAATGGTTGCAAAGAAAATTGTGGTTCTAGCTGGTCACAGTTAGTATTCTCAGTGACAAGTGGCGCCTCCCAGAAAACTTCTTCTTGCTGCATAGCAATGCGCGCTGTAGTGAGCGGCAAGGGCTGTTCCTGCCATGATGATGTTGCATGAGTAGGTGAGCCAGTGTACAAGGACGGTTGCCCTGCATAACTGTCACGAGAACTGGGAGTGTAAGAATGATTCGTAATATTCTTAAGCTCAGCACTGGCTGCTAGTTGGCCGGGAGTATGAGCTGCCGAAAGCACCTGCGTCACAGCTTTATAGACGGCCCTAAACACTTTCTGCTCATCACTGAATTTTATTTCACTTTTTTGCGGGTGTACATTAACATCAATGGTCTCAGTATTGACCGTGATATTCAGCACTGCTAAAGGATAGCCACTTTTAGGCAATAAAGAATGATAAGCATTATCTAAGGCTTTACTAATGGCCCGGCTATTAATGACCCTAGAGTTTACGATAATCGTTTGCCATTGGCGGCTGCTTTTTAATAAGGTGGGTTTACCTAAATAGCCAGAAATGCTAATACTATCAATGATATTAGAATAACTGATGGGTAGAATATCAGGTGCAACTTTTTGGCCGTAAAGGTTGGTTAACGTATCCGATATTTGATCATTACCAGGTGTGGATAATACTAAGCGCGTATTATTAATTAGCTTAAAGGCGATATTAGGATAGGATAAGGCCAATTTGACTAAAATATCATTAATATGTGAACCTTCTGTCGCCGGGGTTTTTAAGAATTTCTTCCGGGCGGGTGTGTTGAAAAATAGATCTTTAACAACAATGGTGGTTCCCACATTGCCCCCTGCTTCCCGTATGTCTGTGGTAATTCCCCCAGCAACTTCTACATAAGTAGCAAGTGACTCATTATCATGCTGGCGGGTGGTGAGAGAAAACCTGGACACAGCCGCAATACTGGGCAATGCCTCTCCACGAAAACCTAAAGAATGAATGGTTGATAAATCTTCTGCTAAAGAAATTTTACTCGTGGCATGGCGTAATATGGCAAGTTTTGCATCGGCAGGACTCATGCCGCTCCCATCATCGGTAATTCGGATAAAGCTAATACCACCATCCGCAATTTCAACTTCAATATGCAGGCTTTGGGCATCAATGGAATTTTCCACTAATTCTTTGACGATGGACGAGGGACGTTCGACGACTTCACCAGCTGCAATTTTATTAGCCGTATTTTCATCTAACACATGAATGATATTCATAATTGCCCCGACTCCTGTTTGGCCTGTTTTTGTAACTTATATAAAATATTGAGAGCTTCTAAGGGGGTGATTGTCATCACATCCAAGGTTAATAATTCATCGATAAGAGGGGAGGTAAATAAGGACATGGGCTCAGACTCAGCTACTTTAGTCATGGTTGGAGTCGTCGATAAAGCACTGCTAGATTCTGGATGTTTTTGCTCTAATTCTAATAATAATTCTTGGGCACGTTCAATGACTTTTTTGGGTAATCCCGCTAATTGTGCCACATGAATACCGTAACTTTTATCAGCACCACCAGGAATAATACGTCTTAGAAAAACCACATCATTGCCCCGTTCTTTCACGGCTACACAATAGTTTTTAATAGTTTTACTGTGATCAGCTAGCTCCGTCAGTTCATGGTAGTGAGTGGCTAGGAGTGTTTTGGCCTTAATGCGTTCTTTAATATATTCAATCACAGATCGAGCAATACTCATACCATCAAAGGTGCTGGTGCCCCGCCCTATTTCATCTAGAATGATGAGACTCTGTTTGGTGGCATGTTTTAAGATTTGTGCCACTTCATTCATTTCTACCATAAAGGTGCTTTGTCCCGTCGACAAGTCATCGCTAGCACCAACGCGGGTGAAAATACGGTCCACGGGGCTAATGATGGCCGTCCGGGCGGGAATGAAGCTACCAATTTGCGCCATAAGTACCAGTAGTGCGACTTGACGCATATAAGTGGATTTACCGGCCATATTAGGACCCGTAATCACAATAATTTCATTACTATGATGGTTTAGTTCCGTGTCATTCGGGACAAATAATTGCTGATGTAAGAGGCGTTCTACGATGGGATGACGTCCATCTTTTATGGTGATTTCCTGAGATTGGGTGATTTGCGGTCTGATATAATTATGACGAAAAGCCACTTCACTTAAACTAATAATAGCATCTAATTGGGCTAATTGCCGGGCTGTTTGTTGGATCTCTTTCATCTGGGTTTTAATATGATCACGAATGGTGGAGAATAAATGATATTCAATGATGACGATCTTTTCTTGAGCTCCCAATATCTTGCTCTCAAAGTCCTTTAATTCAGGTGTAATATAACGTTCGGCATTGGCCAGTGTTTGTTTACGGACATAAGTAATGGGGGCCGAAGCCGTATGGGAATGGGTTATTTCAATGTAATAGCCAAAAACTCGATTATAGCCGATTTTTAGAGATTTAATGCCGGTGGCTTCCCGCTCTCTCGTTTCAATATCTTGTACAAATTGTTTGCTATCCCGGGATATGGCATGTAGTTCATCAAGTTCCAGATTGTAACCAGGCTTGATTAATCCTCCTTCCCGTACAGAAAAGGGCGGGTTGTCCACAATGGCCGTATCAATCAACCCGACAATATCAGTATGTGTCTGCAATTGAAGCTTTAGGTCGCATAAAAATTTAGTATGGGCCGTTTGTAGTGAGGATTTTATGACAGGTAACACGGTGAGGGAGGATTTTAACGCAACTAAATCTCGGGCACTGGCTGTCGCCACTTCGATGCGCGTGAGAATTCGCTCAAGATCATAGATATTAGCTAATGTTTCATGAATGGTTTGTCGTAAGGTCGGATTTTCTAAGAGCTCGGTTATGGCATCTTGTCGTTGTATAATGTGGCTAGTATTCATTAAAGGATATTCTAACCATTTTTTCAGTAACCGGGCGCCCATGGCCGTTTTAGTATAATCTAGCACATCGAGAAGGGTGTCTTTTTTACCCCCATCCCTTACATTACGAGTGACTTCCAAATTGCGCATACTTGTAGAATCAATCACCAAATAATCGGAAGAATTATATTTGACGAGGCGATTAATATGGGATAAGTCCGTTTTCACTGTTTGTTGGAGATAATATAATAAATAACTAATGCCCGTTAAGGCTACCTCATGTTCTGGTAACTCTTCACTACTAAAATGCTTACGAGGCAGCTCACTGGCTAATTTTACATTATCCACAGTTAACGTGGTATGTGTGCAATTAGGAATCCGATTGCTGACAAAAACATCAAGTTTATCCATATTGTCGATGCTGCTTGATAACACGAGCTCGGTGGGCATCAGCCTAAATAATTGATCGAAGAGAGCCGTTAGACGCCCTGGCCCAGAAAAAAGGGCCCATAGACATTCTCCTGTAGAAATATCTGTGGCAGTGAGAATGAGCTCTTCTTCTTCTTCATAAAGTGCCACGAGAAAATTATTGCTATTGCTTGGTAATAAATTCTCGGCAATGATGGTGCCAGGAGTAATGATTTTAATAACTTCCCGGCGCACCAGTCCCTTGGCTTCCTTGGGATCTTCCACTTGCTCGCAAATGGCAACTTTATAGCCTTTATTGATTAATCGGGCAATGTAGTTATCGGCGGCATGATAAGGTATACCACACATAGGTACCTTCTTACTTTGTCCACCATCACGAGCCGTAAGGGTAATTTCCAGCTCACGAGATGCCAGTTCAGCATCGGTAAAAAACATTTCATAAAAATCACCCATACGGAAAAATAATATCTCATCAATATGCTTACTTTTAATCTCCCGATATTGTTCCATCATGGGCGTATAGCGTACTGTCATAACTGCATCCCTCCTTTATCAACAATCAAATTACGAGCTGACCTTTTAATATCCATGTTTGTGCAGTTTTGATCTTTACGTTAGCAAGCTGGCCTATTTTTTCCGTACCTTGTTTATCCCACAAGATAATTTTGTTACTTGCCGTACGCCCCACTAACCGCTGTTCATCATTTTTACTGGGGCCTTCCACCATGACAGTGAGAACCTGACCGATTAGCTGCTTATTAATGCGTAAACTAATCTCATTCTGTGCGTCCATGAGTAGCTGTAGTCGCTGTTTTTTCACCTGGTCAGGTACTTGGTCAGGCATGGTGGCGGCAGGCGTTCCTGAGCGCTTTGAGTATAAGAAGGTATAGGCTGAATCAAAACCAATTTCTTTCATAAATTCTAAGGTCTCTTGAAAGAGTTCCTCTGTTTCACCAGGGAAACCAACAATAATATCCGTCGTAAGACTGGCATGGGGAATGGCCTGACGAATTTTTGTGACTAATTCCCGGTAGTATTCAGTGGTATAACCACGATTCATGAGCTTTAAGATAGTATTACTGCCCGATTGGACCGGGAGATGAAAATGCTCACAGATTTTCTTACTGTTTTTAATAATATCAATGACTTTATCATTAATATCACGAGGATGTGAGGTCATATAGCGAATGCGTTCAATGGTTGCTACTTGATCCACAGCCTCAAGTAAATCGGCGAAATCACCATTTTTATCCGTATCCTTACCATAAGAATTAACATTTTGCCCGAGAAGGGTTATCTCTTTGAAGCCTTCTAGGCCTAATTGATAAACTTCTTTTACAATATCGGCTACGGGCCGACTACGTTCTCGTCCGCGGACATAAGGTACGATACAGTAGGTGCAAAAATTATTACAACCATACATAATAGGCACCCAGGCCGCAATGCTACCTTTGCGGATGGTGGGAACATCAGGGGCTAAGCGCTCGGCATGATCCCATACTGATAAAACATGCTCTTTCGTTTCCTCAAATTGTTTAACAAGTTCTACTAATTGATGGACATTATGTGTACCTAGCACTAAGTCAATATGAGGAGCTTTTTTAAATAACTTTTCTCGATCTTTTTGCGCCATACAGCCCGTAATACCAATAATCAAATTTGGATTGCTGGCTTTAAGGGTCTTTAACTCACCAATTTTACCATAGATCTTTTTTTCTGCACTTTCCCGCACACAGCAGGTATTCACTAACACGAAATTGGCTTCACTCAATACTTCTGTATATTCATAACCGATACTTTTAAGCTGACCAGCCAAGCGTTCAGAATCATGTTGATTCATTTGGCACCCATAAGTAACAATCGTAAAGTATTTTGTCTGTAACATATATATCAACTCCTGTAAAAATTCCTCATTATAGTTAATAAAATGATATTTGCTTCTATATGTGGGGAATTCGCCATCCCTACTATGGGTGCAAAATCCCCTGTTAACTCTTGAATGTTTAGTTTTAGTTAGACAAGATCACTCTGAATATTATAGCCTAAATGAGTATCTTTATCAAACAACAATCTTAATCACGAAAGGACTTGGCTTATGCCAAGTCCTTAGATCTTGATCCCTAATCGATACTAAGACGTTTCACTGAGATATTTACCTCTTTGACTGTCAATCCTGTCATATGTTCTACTATTTTTTTGATACGCCCTTGGGCCTGATAAGCTATATCCCATAAATGGTTTCCATATTTTATGGTTACATCTAATGTAATGGAAATACCTTTTTCTGCATCCTGAGAATTTTTTACATTAATTTGACTAGCTCGGGGAATTTGTGGATCACTAGTGGTTACATAATCGACAATCGCAGCAATAACAGCATCAGAGATGAGTAATTTTCCATAATAACTAAAAATAGGACGTACAATGGATTTTTCACCAATTTTGCGGCGACGAGATTTAGGTTTCTTAAAAAAAATCTCCAATGGATCAATAAGATAACCCGAAAAATGTGGTTTTAATTCAATCGTTGGCACAGGAATGACATGTTTACCTTCTTTTAACCTACTTTCCCGGGCGATAGCAATCTCTGCTGCAGTAGCAATATCCTCAATCATAATAATCTTGCTAACTTTAGGCAATTCTAATATTTTAATGATTTTTTCTATCATATTGACAGAAGTCCCCAGAACTAAAATGCGGTGTGGCTTTACAGTAGCGATGGCTTCGCGAACTTCACTAGCATGTGCCTCTTCCATAAAAATAGCTCTTCTGACAGCCATTATTTTACTGGATTCGCTTTTAGCTGAACGACCAGCGATGATCTTACAATTTTTAATTAATAAACCATCATCGATTATTGTATCAATATTATGTTCATGTGCGACAACAAGTGCGCGGTGACTTTTACCTGTTCCACTTGCCCCCACTAAGGCGAAAACATCCATCAGGCAACCTCCTGCTTTTTATATAAATGTAATAAGGTTTCATAAATAAAAATAAACACCTTTGCAGGTGTTGTCAAGTTAAATTGGAAAATAGCTTAATTTTCTCTTCTAATTTGGCAATACGTGAGTTTTGAAACATAATTGTTTGTGCGTAATGGCAAATATTCTTTTGCAGTTTTTCATTTTGACTTTCTAGCATGATTAATTGTTCACGTTTTTCTTTTTCCACATTATCTAGTAAATTCATTAACACGCGACGGCTGACGCGTAGAGCTGCTAATTTATCTTCTAGTTCTTGAATATGTACACGTAACTCCCCAATCAGGCTGATGTTGTTATTCATTAATCATCCCCCTGAACCAAAAATAAGTAAGGTATCATTCTTCTATGATCAATAAGAATGATTAACCGCAAAAGCGTAAGGAGAATGATAGTAAACGTTTTTGCGGTTAAAAGGACGTGTAGCACCTTTTCTTACGGAATCAGAAAGTCTATCACTTTTTTGATTCCAAGTAAGACGACTAAGGCTTCTGCCTGTGGACCTAGCTGAAACCAAGTCTTTTCTTATAACATATGCTAAACTAGCAATTTTCATACGTTGCAATTTTTTGTAGTTGGCAGGCTAAGTTCCCTGAAATGGTGAAAATTCCTAATTTAGGTGGGAATCGCGCTGGAATGGCATGAAAATCAGACCCACCTGTGATGATTAGCTCATGTTTATTGGCAATCCCAAGGTATTTTTGGATTTGCTCCTCATCATGTTTAGGATGATAGACTTCTAACCCTTGAATACCTGAATGAATTATATCTAAGACAATCCTATCATTACCGATTAAACCTGGGTGCGCTAGTATAGACACACCACCAGCTCTTTTAATCAAATCTATCACCTGTTTGGGTGTTAGTTTGTAGTGTGGCACATAGGCTGGGCCATTCTTATTGAGCAGTGTAGTGAAAACATCTGAAACAGTAGGAAAATAAGCTTTTTCGACCAACGCCTTTGCAATATGTGGACGTCCGATGGAAGTAACTTCTCCTGCTAACTCTAATACTCGGTCATAGTTAATCACATACCCTAATTTGTTAAGCTTAACAATGATTTCTTTGGCACGTTCATGTCGATGGATCTTTAAAAGCTCTAATTGATCACGTAGTTCAACATTGAAAATATCGATAAAGTATCCTAGAATATGTGCTTCATACTCTGATAAGTCAGTACTTAATTCGATACCAGGAATAACAACTAAATTAGCAGGTATCGCCTGTGGAATGCTTCGTAATTGTAATAAACCATCAACAGTATCATGATCAGTGATGGCAATGTAAGATAACTTTGCTTGTAGAGCTTGTTCGATAATGCCCACTGCTGAAAGTCGCCCATCAGAAGCTGTCGTATGTATATGCAAATCAGCGGTCATTTTGTACCCATATTCTGAGCCAATTGGATTAATGTACGTACTCCTACGCCGGTACCACCTTTAACATGGTAACCACTCTCTTTGTCACTATCAGAAGTACCTGCAATATCAATATGTACCCAAGGTGTGTCATTTACAAACTCTCCAATAAAGAGTCCCGCTGTAATGGCTCCAGCCTTACGACCACCAGAGTTTTTCAAATCAGCAATATCGCTTTTAATTTGTTCTTTATATTCAGCAAAGTTTGGCAGTTCCCACATTTTTTCACCGGTCTGTTCGGATGCTGCTACGACTTGACAGCATAATTTTTTATTATTGCTGACTAGTCCGGATGCTATATCACCTAATGCCACAACACAGGCTCCTGTTAAAGTCGCTAAATCGATGATTTGCGTGGCGCCCAGCTGCTTAGCATAGGTAATGGCATCTGCAAGAATAAGTCGCCCCTCAGCGTCCGTAGTGATGATTTCAATGGTTTTTCCACTTTTGGAGGAAATGACATCACCTGGCTTATAAGCATGGCCCGATGGCATATTTTCAGTACAAGGAATAATACCTAGAATATTGACCTTGGGTTTTAATTGTCCAATTCCGAGCATGGTGCCAAGGACTGCAGCACCGCCAGCCATATCGCCTTTCATTTCACCCATATTCAGACTTGGTTTAATAGAAATCCCACCGCTATCGAAAGTAACTCCTTTACCAACAAACGCTGTAAACGTATGGTTATTAGGGTCCCCAATATATTTTAAGACAATCATTTTAGGTGACTGGGAACTCCCCTGAGCCACAGCTAACAATGCCTGCATACCTTCTTTCTCCATATCCTCCTGTTCTAATATTAGGATTTCAAGTTTATTTTTCTTTGCAATTTTTTGTGCCTGTACAGCCATTTGGGTTGGCGTCATATAGATTGGTGGATGATTAACTAGGTCGCGGGCCAGATTAACACTCTCACCAATGATTTCACCCCGTTGAATACCTTTTATCATCGTACTTTTTTTCGTCTTATTTTCAATCAGGATAAAATCTTCAATCATCTCAGAAACTGGTTTGGTTGTTTTATAGTAGTTAAATTGATAGGCCCCTAAAATAGCACCCTCGACGACGGCTTGTGCCGTGGTTTGGAGATCAAATTCTTCAGTCGTTAGGTCATAGATCATCGTTGCCACTGATTTGGAATGACGTTTTTGGGCAGCGCGCATTCCGATGGCTGATAATGCACAGATTTTATCCGTAGTTAGCTCAGCTCTGGGCCCCATTCCGAGTATCATAATCGATTGAGCACTAAGAGCGCCCCACGTATGAATAATGTTGATTTCACCAAATTTCCCACAATCAGGTTGTTCCGAAATCAGTGTACTGATATGGCCACCTAAGACTTTATCAATGACACTTGCAACTGTGCCCTGTATGACATTGTCTTCAAATAAATGAATTAGTAAGGTATTGCATGTTACTTGCGCAACGGGGGTAGTTATTACTTTAATTTGCATAAGTTGACTCCTTATTATTATTTTAAATTATCTTCATTCTTTCTTTATAGTGTATCATAAAATTAAATAATTAAAACCTGTTCAGTAGAACAGGTTTTAATTATTTAGCGTGGTTGTACGATGAGCTTCATGGCTGTTCGTTCTTCACCATCAATCAAAACATCTGTAAAGGCAGGGATGCAAATAAGGTCAACACCATGCGGCGCTACAAATCCTCTTGCAATCGCTACTGCTTTTACTGCTTGGTTCAGCGCTCCGGCACCGATAGCTTGCATTTCTGCACCGCCTCGTTCTCTTAGCACTCCAGCCAAAGCACCTGCTACAGAATTAGGATTAGATTTTGCTGATACTTTCAAGACTTCCATGTTTTGAATACCCTCCTTTAAGTTAGAAAAGCAACTAAATAAAGTCCTTAGGTTATCAGTATTCGTTATCTATCCAAAAAATCCCTTTTTATATTAAGAAAAATTTTACAGTACATACAAAATCATTTTTTCAAATGCTTTTGTATACGTATTATCTGGTGAGTTTTGCTAGAATGATCATCAATTTTAATAATGATGGCACAAAATATTGTTTCATCATCGGCTGCTACATTAAATTTCACTGGTAATCCTGTTAAAAACTTTTTTATTACAGGTTCTTTATCCACACCTAAAATAGAATTCCAAGGGCCAACCATGCCAAGATCAGAAATATAAGCCGTTCCTTGTGGTAAAATGCGTTCATCAGCGGTTTGAATATGAGTGTGGGTTCCAGCAACACAAGATACTTTTCCATCTAAATACCAACCTAACGCTAATTTTTCGGAGGTTGCCTCCGCATGAAAATCTATGATAATTATTTCACATAAATTTTCAAGTTCTGTAAGAATCTGAGTTATCTTGCGAAATGGGCAATCAACGGGGGGCATAAAAGTACGCCCCAATAGATTAATAATACCAACGTTACGGTTTTGGATTGGGACAATATAATATCCTTTACCCGGTGTATCAGGGGGATAATTGGCCGGACGAATCAATGGTTTTCCACTATCAATAAAATTAAATATTTCCTTTTTGTCCCAGACATGATTGCCTGTTGTAATAATATCAATACCCATACCTAATAATTCATCAAGAACGGTTGCAGTGATCCCAACGCCACCGGCGGAATTTTCTCCATTGGCAATAATTAAATCTAGGCTATATTCCTCTTTTAAAAGAGGAATAAAATGGGCTGCTGTATGCCTACCAGGTCGACCACAAATATCACCAATCATCATTATATTCATCTGATCATCCCCCCTGATAAAAAATACATTATTTATTAAAAACTAAGACTCTACTATTTTCACGAATACCAATGAGTCCATGCAAAAGATTATGATGTTTGATATTTTCTAACATGTTTTCAATCACTTCGCCTTGGGACAACAAATCCTCTTGTGATAGAGAAACATTGTAGTCAAAAATCAAATACTTTTGTAAATTTTCCCGCAATAAAGTAATGATCAACGTAATTTCATTTTTAGAGATAGTATATACGTCTCTAATGATATTTAGCATAGCCACCTTTTCATGGGTATCTAATTGTATGTCACAAGTCTTCAAAGGTAACCCTTCTAACATGGTATAAGCAGCAATACTATGGATTAATAAGTTTTTAATGGTAGAAAATTCATCAGAAGAGGGTATGGCAGATAACATCAGCTTTAATTTAAGTTGATTATCTTGTGGATCAAAACTTACAGTACCTATTTCAGGATAGCTGATTAAAATAGAAATTAATAAATTGACACCATCGGAAATTTCTTCATTCGTTGGTTCATGCTTAGGCAAAAAAATCACCATCCTTCAATTAAGGGAAATTAAAACGACCTTGTAGTAAGGTCGTTTTAATTCTAATATTTACTTAGCGTAGTCGACAGAACGTGTTTCTCTAATCACAGTAACCTTTATTTGTCCTGGATATTCTAAATCATTTTCAATACGCTTAACAATATCCCTTGATAAACGTACTGATTGTAGATCATCGATTTTATCCGGCTTAACCATAATACGAATTTCCCGACCAGCTTGAATCGCAAATGACTTTTCCACACCTTCGAAAGACTCTGCAATCTCTTCTAACCGTGTTAATCGTTTTAAGTAGCTTTCAAGGCTCTCACGACGAGCACCAGGGCGAGCGGCTGAAATAGCATCAGCTGCAGAAACTAATACGGCCTGTACAGTCGTTGGCTCTTCATCACCATGATGAGCGCCAATGGCATTGATGACTTCTGGTGATTCACGATATTTCTTGGCCAAACTCATGCCGAGTTCAACATGAGAGCCTTCCATTTCATGGTTAACAGCTTTACCAAGGTCATGTAAAAGACCAGCTCGCTTAGCAAGCATTACATCAACACCAAGTTCAGCAGCCATAACCCCTGCTAAATGAGCTACTTCAATAGAATGTTTTAGAACATTCTGTCCATAACTGGTTCGATATTTTAAACGGCCAAGGAGTTTAATGATTTCCGGATGAAGCCCGTGCACTCCTGTTTCGAAAGTAGCTTGTTCACCAGCTTCTTTAATTCTTTGCTCAACTTCCTTCTGGGCTTTTTCAACCATTTCTTCAATACGTGCTGGATGAATTCGGCCATCAGCAATTAGTTTTTCTAAAGCAATCCGGGCTACTTCCCGTCGAACAGGATCAAAACCAGAAAGTATAACGGCTTCAGGAGTATCATCAATAATGAGATCAATCCCCGTCAGTGTTTCTAAAGTTCTAATATTACGTCCTTCACGTCCGATAATACGACCTTTCATTTCGTCATTAGGTAATGCTACAACTGAAACCGTAGTTTCGGCAACATGATCAGCGGCACAACGTTGGATAGCTAAGGAAATAATATTGCGAGCTTTTTTATCAGCGTCCTCTTTAGCTTGTTGTTCTAATTCTTTAATCATTATTGCTGTTTCATGCTTAATTTCTTCGCGAGCATTATCTAATAATAAGGTTCGAGCTTCTTCCGACGTTAATCCAGATAACCGTTCTAGTTCAGTTAACTGTTTAGCATAGAGCTCATTGATTTTTTCTTGACTCTTATCTACTTCAGCTTCTTTGCGACTGAGTATTTCCTCTTTCTTTTCTAGGGAGTCCACTTTTCGGTCAAGATTTTCTTCTTTTTGTAGCAGTCTGCGCTCCAAACGTTGAAGCTCAGAACGTCGTTCTTTGATTTCACGCTCTAATTCACTTCTGAGCTTATGAATTTCCTCTTTAGCCTCCACCAAGGCTTCTTTTTTCTTCGATTCACTTGAACGTTCTGCGTCAACTATTATTTTTTTCGCAGCTTCTTCTGCTGATATTATTTTTGCTTCAGCAGTTTTTTTACGTATCCAGTAGCCTATGCTAAAACTCAAGATAGCAACAATGATAGCAGTTAAAATAATTTCAACTATAATAATTACACCTCCTTCAATGTATTTAGAGATTAAGGGTAAAGCTAAGATTGTTAACTCAGCTTTTAAATGTTTTCACAACTACTCCCCTACAGTAATTGATTGTCTTACAAAGCTTTACAAAATGATTATACAATTGGATCATTCAATTGTATATTTCAATTGTAAATGTTTTTCAAAGTAGTGTCAAGTTATCCCTTTATCTCCCTCCTTCTTGTTTACAATAAAAACTAAAATTATGAGATATATTCGCCTATTATATCTCACCTAATAAACATAATAAGACTTGGCCTTGGCCAAGTCTTATTATGTTTATTAGAACTCATCAGCATATATTTGTTGACAGACCTTCTGAATGGTAGACACTCCAAATCCGCGAGACCCTAAAAATCGATAAACTTTTTCTTTATTAATACCATCAAATGATTTAAAACGGTTATTAATTATCTTTAAAGCTGAACGCCACTCTTCCTCAGAATCGTAACTGCTTGTCACATTTTTAATAACATCATCGGGTAAACCACGCTGTTTTAGTTTAGAAATAATAGTATTTAAGCTATACTTGCCAATTTGCAAATATTTTGCAAATAAATGAGTTGCAAGTTTATTGTCGTTTACATAGCCATATGTAAGCAACCGATTCATAACATCATCAATCTGAGTCGCAACGTAATCTTTATGGTGTAATTTTTGACGCAATTCATAGTCACTCTGGGAGCGACGCCCTAGTATCTCTAATGCTAACTTCCAAATATCTTTATCATTATTCAATCTCTATATCATCGACAATCTCAGTCACGACGACAGGAGTTGTTGTAACTAATAATAAATCTCGAATTTTCTGGTCAATCTCATCGGCGACATCAGGATTTTGTTTGAAAAATTCTTTAACATTTTCTCGTCCTTGACCGAGACGAGTTTCGTTATAGGAATACCAAGCGCCACTTTTATTGATAACCTCAAACAAAGTACCAATATCCACGAGACAACCTTCATGGGAGATGCCTTCCCCATACATAATATCAAACTCAGCTACTTTGAACGGTGGGGCAACCTTATTTTTAACCACTTTAACTTTAGTACGGTTACCGACAACGTCATTTCCTTGTTTAATACTTTCACCTCTTCGGACCTCAAGTCTTACTGATGCATAAAATTTTAAAGCGCGTCCGCCAGTCGTTGTCTCTGGATTACCAAACATAACACCAACTTTTTCACGAATTTGGTTAATAAACACAACGATTGTCCGCGATTTACTAATAATCCCAGTTAATTTACGCATAGCCTGGGACATGAGTCGAGCGTGGAGCCCAACATGAGAATCGCCCATTTCACCATCAAGTTCAGCTTTAGGCACTAAAGCTGCTACAGAGTCAATAACAATAATATCAATGGCATTGCTACGGACTAAGGCCTCACAAATTTCTAAAGCTTGCTCGCCGTTATCAGGTTGAGAAATAAGTAAATTATCAATATCAACACCAAGGTTTTTTGCATAGGCAGGGTCTAATGCATGCTCAGCATCAATAAAAGCTGCCAGACCACCACCTTTTTGTGTTTCAGCAATCATATGCAAGGATACTGTTGTTTTACCTGATGACTCAGGTCCGTATACTTCTATCATTCTACCTCTAGGTAAACCACCAATACCAAGAGCAATATCCAGTGGCAATGCACCAGTTGAAATAACTTCCACATTCATTCGCGCAGCTACGTCACCTAATTTCATAATAGAACCTTTGCCAAAATCTTTTTCAATTTTGCGCAAGGCACTTTCCAACGCTTGCATTTTATCTGACTTTGATGATCTTTCCACTTTTTCCACTTATTAATCATCTCCCTTATTATTAGTATTGTACAAACATTTGTTCGTAATGTCAATAGTTTAAGTTTACATTATTAGGAAAATTCAAAAAAAATAATAAAATAGTAAGAGGTTAATTTTATTACAGTAATAACGATAAAAAGAGGGCATAGTGCCCTCTTTTTATGAAATCAAAATAGTAGGTATCCTTATCTGCTTTTAGCAGGTTCAACGTTGATCTTAAAGCCTTTAATCGAATTTTTATGCATAGCCGATACAACACGTTCGGCAACATCTTCAGGTATTTCGACAAAGGTGAATTTCTCATAAATATTAATTACACCAATTGTATTGCCTGGAATATCAGCAGATTCAGCTATGGCACGTAAAATATCTTCAGGGCGTATTTTCTGCGCTCTGCCAATATTAATAAATAAGCGCACCATACCAGTCTCAGCACCAGTATTACCAAAATTAGGCTTATCGTCTTCAACGACACATTTTTCTTTAAAACCTTCTTGCGCAAGTTTTAAAGCCCCTGCTGCGATCTCAATAGGGTCATAATCAGCGGCTAAATCGACGATAATATCTTGGTATACGTTAAAGTTACCTTGCTCAATTGTTTGTACCAAACGGTCTTTGATAATTTCCCGTTGGCGATCTAAAATATCAGCAGCGGATGGTAGCTGTTTGCGTATAATACGTGACTTTGTTAATTTCTCAATTAGCTTTAACTGTCTATATTCACGTGGGTTAATAAAAGTAATAGCTACCCCTGTTTTACCAGCACGTCCTGTACGTCCAATGCGATGTACATAAGATTCATTATCTTGAGGAATATCATAGTTGATAACGTGAGTAATATCCTCAATATCAAGACCACGAGCAGCAACATCAGTGGCTACTAATATTTCAAGCTTGCCATCACGGAACTTTTTCATAACGCGATCACGTTGTGCTTGACTCAAATCACCATGTAGGCCATCCGCCATATAACCACGAGCCTGTAATGAAGCTACAAGATCATCTACGCCACGTTTAGTGCGACAGAAGATAATTATTTTACCAGTGGTTTCTACATCAAGTACCCGGCACAATGCTTCCAATTTTTCACGAGTTTCATAATAACATTGATCAATAAGAGGAACTGTCAGTTGCTCTCTACTTACTGCAATCATTTTAGGATCATTCATATATTTTCTCGCTAAATTGGCGATTGGCCCTGGCATAGTAGCTGAGAATAACAACGTCTGTCGTCCTTCAACAGGAATTTGCTGGATAATCGTTTCAATATCTTCAACAAACCCCATATCCAGCATTTCATCAGCTTCATCAAGAATAAGCATTTTTACGCCATCAAGTTTGATTGTACGCCGGCGAATATGATCCAGTAACCTACCTGGTGTACCAATGACCATTTGTACACCCATGTGTAACGCTTTAATTTGCCGATCAATAGGTTGTCCACCATAAATTGGTAAGGTTTTAATACGTTTAAATTTACCAATTTTAGCTAATTCTTCTGATACTTGAATAGCAAGCTCACGGGTTGGAGTCAGTACTAAAACTTGTATTTGACGACTGTCTGTAAGACGTTCAATGGCAGGGATACCAAAGGCTGCCGTTTTACCAGTACCTGTTTGCGCTTGCCCGATAACATCATGTCCGTCGAGCACCAAAGGAATTGTCTGGCTTTGAATAGGAGATGGTTCTTCAAAACCCATTTCAATAATGGCTTGGATTAGTTTTTTACTTAAAGGAATTGTACCAAATAAATTTGTATCGATCTTTGCTTCGGTCAATGTAGATAGCCTCCTAAATTTTATTAAGTTATTATATTATAACGATAATGTATACTGTCTTAGCATATGTAAAGCGGCTTGTGATATACGATATTTAATATCAGTACGCTGACCATTAAATGTGTATTTTTTACACTGTATACCAAGAGGGCCATCAATTGCAATAAATACCGTACCAACAGGTTTTGTTGGAGTAGCACCATTTGGGCCAGCTATGCCGGTAATTCCCATACCAAGAGTAGCAGTGAATTTCTGGCGCATATTAGTTGCCAGAAGTGATGCTGTTTGGTGACTTACGGCTCCATGGTCCATAATAATTTGCGCTGGGACACCAACAAAATCTGTTTTAATTTTGTTCGTATAGCAAACGATAGAGCCCATAAGGTAATTAGAACTACCAGAAATATCAGTAATGCGACTGGTAATCAGCCCACCTGTACATGATTCGGCTAATGCAATAGTTAACTGTTTTTGAGTTAAAATTTCGCCAATATTTGCTTCGATAGTATCATTATCTAAACCCCAAATGTAGTCGGCAATTTCGTGCCGAAGTTTTTGTTCCAGTCCAGCAATTAAAAGCTGGGCCTTGTCTGCTGTATCACTTTTAGCGGTAAGGCGAATGATAACTTCCCCTTTATTGGCTAACAATGCAATGGTAGGATTAGATTGTGCTAAAATAAAATCTTTAATTTTTTCTTCGAGAGCTGATTCCCCGATACCATATGTATGTAGTATTCTAGAAATAATAACGCCCTGTAGGGCAAAACGCTTATTTAGATAAGGAACTACAGCATGTTCAAACATCCATTCTAGTTCATGTGGAGGACCAGGTAAATGAATGATGGTTTTGCTGTCGTGTTCGATAATAACGCCTGGAGCTGTACCACATTCGTTTTTGATAATGATCGCACCTGTTGGCATCATAGCTTGCCGCAAATTATTCTCTGACATGACTAACTGTCGTTTTTCAAAAAATAATTTAATGTTATTTGCGCTATCTTCATCTAAAAATAAGGGGATATTTAAAAGTTCCGCCGTTACTTGTTTCGTAATATCTCCCTGGGTTGGCCCTAATCCACCTGATGTAATTATAATATCAGCTCGTTGTAACGCATTACTTAACACTTGTTGCATGCGTTTTTTATTATCACCCACTGTGGAATGATACACAACATCAAAGCCTAAATCATTAAGTTTTTGTGATAAAAAAGGTGTATTGGTATTCATTATTTGACCTAAAAGCAGTTCAGTTCCCGTGGATATTATTTCTATTATCATGAAAAATCACTCCCAAAAAGATGTATTGGGAAACCAAGAGTGTGTTATGGCAAGGAAAGCAGTAGAGTGTAAACACTAGTAGCTTGCCTGTACTTCAAATTCATCTTTACAATGATTAAGGTGAACTTGAAGTACAGGCAAGAAAAGAAACTATCTCAAGTAGACAATTTCTCCGCAACTACATCGTACGTAAAACCTTGCACGACGATCGCCTTAATTACATCTCCAGGCTTACAATCAACGCCTTTTTCAATATAAATTTGCCCATCAACTTCAGGTGCTTCGCGGTACGAACGACCTGAGACGATCGTCGTATCCTGATCTGTACTAACTTGTTCAATTAATACATCTAATACTGTTCCTTCTAATTGTTGATTAAGAGTTTCAGAGATTTGGCATTGTAAGGACATTAGATTATGATAACGTTCTTGTTTAACTTCATCAGTAATTTGATTAGGAAGAGTACTTGCCAGTGTATCTTCTTCTTGGGAATAAGTAAAGACGCCCACCCTGTCAAATTGTTGTTGAGTTACAAATTGTCGCAAATCTTCAAAATGAGCTTCTGTTTCACCAGGAAAACCAACAATGAAGGATGTCCGAACTGTTATGCCAGGAATTTTCGCCCGTAGTTTGTCTAAAAGATTTTCAATATCCGTGCGACCGTCTTGGCGAAGCATGGCTTTTAATATATCATCATGAGAATGTTGCAAAGGCAAATCAATATATTTACAAATTTTAGCTTCACTGGCAATGAGTTCAATCAATTCATCAGAGAAATACTTAGGATAGCAATAGAGTAACCGAATCCACATCAAACCATCAATTTTAACCAGTTCACGGAGTAGGTCAGTTAATTTAGCCGATCCATACAAATCTCGACCATAACTAGTGGTATCCTGAGCAATAAGATTTATTTCCTTCACACCACTACTGACAAGATTTTTGACTTCTGCAACAATAGACTCAATTGTTCTACTGCGGAAGGTGCCTCTGACTTTAGGGATGATACAATATGAGCAACAATTACTACACCCTTCAGCTATTTTAACATAAGCACTATAAAATGGCGTCGTACTTATACGTGGCATAGTTTCATCATATATAGTATTTGTTTCATTTATAAATAATACACGAGTTTTATCAACAATTGTTGTATTAATAGCCTCAATAATGCGATGCCACGCTCCTGTACCAACGATAGCATCGACTTCTGGTAATTCGTCTAATAAGTCTTGCTGGTAGCGTTGCCCAAGGCAACCAGCGACGATTAGGCACTGGCATTTACCTTGTTTTTTATATTCAGCCATTTGTAAAATGGTTGCAATTGATTCTTCTTTAGCAGAATCAATAAAACTACAGGTATTAATGATTAAAATTTCGGCTTCTTGGGGATCTTCGGTTATTGTAATATGATTGGCGGCTAATAGTCCTAGCATGACTTCAGTGTCTACAAGATTTTTAGCACATCCCAGGCTTATAAACCCGGCTTTTAACATGAATTGTCCTCCTAGAGTTTGTTTATTTTGCAGCGAACCTGACTGTTTTTACCCATTTATCAAGCAACTGATTTTTCTGTTCAGTTGTAAAATTTTCTTTATTTTCCCATAGTTTGATATTTTTTGTAGCATATTGTTTATAGACAAGAGTTTCAGGATTGGTGGGAATGAAATAAAAGTTGTTTTTTGCTAAGATATTGTGAGCGGTATCTTGGAGTAGCCAATCAATAAATTGTTTAGCGGCAACTTCTTGCTTTGTACTTGCGAGCAACGCTACACCAGTTACTAAAAAAGCCGTTCCATCTTCAGGATAGATGATAGTAATGGGGAAATTATTATGAATGTAACGTAGGGTTTCACTTTGTGTCGCAATGGCAATATCCGTTTCACCCATGCCAACCATACGTACAGGAGTGGCTAGGAATTTTGGATACTGTACAACTTGTCCATGAATTTTGCTCAAATAAGAAAATGTTGGTATTTCTCCATTCACAGCGATTAGGGTATAAAGTAAATTAGCTGAGGCCTCCGCTGCTAAAAAATCAGTTAGACATACACGATACCTATTATCCTGAGTAATCTCATTCCATTTGGAAGGTACTTTAGGTATGTTCTTAATGAAATCTTGATTGACGGCAAAGACAATAGGGTCATACCATAAACCTGTCCAAGAATTATTTTCATCTTTGAAACGTTCAGGTATAATATCGGTCTGTTCCGAAGTATAGGGTAGTAATACATGACTATTTTTCACTTTTTCTAATGTTTCTTGGTTAGCAATTATAATATCTGTACCAGGATCAGTGGTGCCGTTTAAGGTAACACGAGCTAATAAATCTTGTTCAGATAAAGGTACAAGATTGATACGTACATTTTGTTTTCTTTCATATTCTTGTGCTAATATTGCGAGTGGCTCGATTGGTAACGTCGTATAAACAGTAATACTTTTACTGTTTTCTGGATCTGATCGTCTTGCGTAGCCAGACAAATAAGTACTACCAGTAATGATTGTCACTACTAAAAAAAAGGCTATTAATAAAAGTGGCTGATAACGACGCATACTCTACCTCCATTATCAATTAGACCAATTCATACTATATAACTTATTCCCCAACTATGCAAGTTTTTTTTATAATAGATAAAGAAAACTTGGTTTCGGCTAAGCTTCAGCGCAAGCTACTGAAGCCTTAATTGCCCTTACTTGGAATCGATAAAGTGTATACTTTCTGATGACCTAAGAAAAGACTTGGCTTGCGCCAAGTTTCAGAGCCGATAAAATTCTTAACTATCCTTACTTGGACCCTAAGAGTATGTTTATATTACTGTTATAAATTCACAATGATGCTCAACGATAGCATCTTGAGAATCTGTTAAATTTACTTGTAGTTCATATTTGTTATGAGATTCCACTTAGTATGTCCGATAATTAATTGAGTTATGTATTTAGCACTAGGGTTATGTTTACTCATTTTAAGTAAGAAAATCAGCGTTTTTTAGCTTGTTTTTTTACATTTTTTAAAAAAGGGCCCGCTATTTTAGGTTTATTGGTTGTCACCCTCGGTTTATGAAGGGGTCCTCCTTGGGGTGGACGAATTAGGCATTTAGGTCCATGACCAATAAGGTCTTGGCGATGAGCTTTCGTCAGGGCTTCAAATACTAAAGGATAGTTTTTAGGATCCCGGTATTGCATTAAGGCTCGTTGCATTTTCTTTTCATGAATATCTTTGGCTACATAGACCTTTTCCCCTGTCAGAGGATTCATTTCCGTATAATACATACAGGTCGATAAACTACCTGGAGTCGGAATAAAATCTTGCACTTGCTCCGGACGATAATGTAAGTCTCGAATAAATTCAGCCAGCTCAATGGCTTCTTTAAGTCCAGATCCTGGATGGCTAGACATGAAATAGGGCACTAAATACTGTTCTTTGTTCAAGGACTCATTGACTCTCTTAAAAGCTTTGCTAAATTTCAAATAGACATTTTTACCTGATTTCCCCATCAAATTAGTAACTTGTGCGGAGATATGTTCTGGAGCAACTTTAAGTTGACCACTCACATGATGCTCACACAATTCGCGTAAAAATTCTTCGCTATTTTTGTCAGCCATCAGATAATCATAACGTAATCCTGAGCGGATAAAAACCTTTTTCACACCAGGTAATCCACGTAATGTCCGCAGTAGAGTTAAATAATCACTATGGCTAGGCGCTAATTCTTTACACGGATTGGGACCTAAACATTGACGTCCCTTGCAACTGCCACGCTCGGTTTGGTGTTCACATGATCGTATACGAAAATTAGCCGTTGGCCCGCCAACGTCATGTATATACCCTTTGAAATCAGGCATTGCAATAATTTTTTTTGCTTCATTGATGATTGATTCTTGGCTACGACTTTGGATAATACGACCTTGATGAGAGACAATGGCACAAAATGCGCATCCACCAAAACAGCCACGATGGCTGACTAAACTGAACTGAACTTCTTGAATGGCAGGTACACCACCCACTTTTGTATAGCTAGGATGAAACGTCCGCTCATAAGGAAGATCATACACTTCATCCATTTCTGCCGTAGTCAATGGCATGGCCGGTGGGTTCTGCACGATAGAAAATTCACCATGATTCTGCACAATCGTTTTACCCCGGAGGGCGTCTTGTTCTTGATATTGAATATTAAAAGCTTGGGTAAAAGCTTTTTTATCAGCCATGACAGCATCATAGCTAGGGGATTGGATATAATCCCAAAGATGCTCAATGGATTCTGTTTTATAGCAAGTGCCTTGTATGCTGCGAATGTCTGCCACAGCAATGCCCTGATTGAGTTGGTCAGCAATTTCCTTGATCTGTTTTTCTCCCATACCATAGATTAAAAGATCAGCTTTACAGTCAATCAATATGGAACGTCGTACGGAATTTGACCAGTAATCATAATGAGCAAAACGCCTGAGGCTTGCTTCAATGCCACCGATAATAAGGGGGACCTTTTTCCATACTTCCCGAATACGGTTACAGTAGACAATGGTAGCCCGATCTGGACGGCACCCTGCTTTGCCTCCTGGTGAGTAATTATCAGTGCTACGATATTTCTTGGCAGCTGTAAATTTATTGAGCATGGAATCAAGATTACCAGCTGATACTAATACACCTAATCGTGGTTTACCCATTTTTTTAAAATCAAGTGTTGAACGCCAATCAGGCTGAGCAATAATGCCCACACGATATCCATATTTCTCTAGCAAACGGCCAATAATAGCCGGTCCAAAGCTAGGGTGATCAACGTAAGCATCACCACTAATAAACAAAAAATCTAATTGTTCCCAGCCACGTAGGGCCATGTCTTCTTTACACATTGGTAAAAAATTGTTTTTCATAAATCTATTTCTCCTAAAGAAAACTTGGCCTACGCCAAGTCTTTCTTATTTAGCTACAAAAGTTTTAACGACAACTTCACCCTTTGCTCCTAATTTCCCCACAGCTTGTCCATTAGAAACAATGTCAATACCACCCGCATTCCCGACTGTAATAGCAATGCTCTTTTGCGCCTCCCAGGTGACGGTATCACCAATTTTGGGAATTCCTTCAAAAATGTCTTTGCCATCAGCGGTGACTGATGTCCAACATTGCTCTGTATATTTTGCCGTAATGACTACGGGTTTTGTTTGCACAGGTGGAGTGGGAATCACCGATGGGGTGGTCGGCAGAGGTTGACTTGGAGTTGTTGGGGTTGTTTGCTTGCTTGCTTGTGGTTCTGTCGCTGGCTTAGGGGTCGTTAATAGCCACCATGCTGATCCAGCTACACAGACAGAAAGTAGGCTAATCATTAACCATTTGCCATACTTTCTTGTGCTTTTATTTGGTTTTTCCGATCTCTTGGCTGGTGCTTCAACTGTCTCTGGAATTACAGGTTGAGTTACTTCAGGAATAGGATTTTGAGATTGGCGATATAAATCAACCATTTCCTGCCCATTAAGATTCAAATAGTTAGCATAATTACGAATAAAGCCTTTTAAATAGACTTCACCCGGTACTAATTTATAATTACCTTCTTCAATTGCATTTATATATATCGTTCTTATACTGATCGCATTTTCTATTTCCTTTATTGATAAGCCCTTTTTCTCACGTTCGTTACGTAACAACTCGCCTACAGTTTGCATGAAGTTACCTCCTAAATTATTATAAATAATTAATTATTTATAATGATGCCTGCCTCAGGTCATCACAATTTACAATTTAATTATACTATTATACTAATATTTCTTTAAATATATCATTTGATATAAAAATATACTATAATAATTTTCATTTTTTCATGAAATATCTAATATTATTGCCAATACAATTAGATATTAATACATTAATTCTACATATTAGGCTAAAGTCCTGTATTTCAGCATAAAGAAAACAAGGCTTGCACCTCATAAGGACATTCGACAACAATCCCTTAAATAAAGTCCAAGGGATTCTATGGTACTGAGATTAATTACGGACTATTAATTGTATCTTAAAAAGAAAAGACCGTCAAGTTTGTAAAATAGCTTGTACCGGTCTTGCTTAGCTTTATAAATATAGTAGTTAAGATAAACCTTTTACGATGGGCCCATATGTTAATATGGTCCCTGGTTGCAATTCAGTCTGTAAATAATCACTGGGATCTGTTGTTAGCAGTCGAACAATTCGGCATTGTGTTGGACTGGTTTTTTCTACTAAACATTTCATACCACTATATTCTATCTCTTCATAAGCCAGTGGAGAGGTTATATTACCTAACACAATCTCATCGGGTACGATACTCCAAAGAATCATTGTTTCAACCCCTTAGTCTCCCGATTGGCTTTAATTAATTCATTCAATTTGTTTTGTGCCTGGGATAGTCCTCCTATTTCATTAATTAATCCATAGCGTACAGCATCCTTGCCTGCAAGTGATGTGCCAATGTCCCGTGAGAGTTCTCCCATTTTAAACAACAGTTCTCTCCACCTACTTTCAGAAATGCTGGAATGATCGGCTACAAATTTATTAACTCGATCTTGCATCTTTTCTAGATAGTCAAAAGAACTGGGAGCACCAATAACAAGGCCGGTAAGCCTAATTGGATGAATGGTCATGGTAGCACTTTCCACAATAAATGAATAGGTTGCAGATACGGCGATAGGGACACCAATGCTATGACCTCCGCCCAGCACGATTGAAACAGACGGTTTAGACATACTAGAAATCATTTCGGCAATTGCCAGACCAGCCTCTACATCACCACCAACCGTATTTAAGAGCAATAATAATCCTTCAATATCTGGACTTTGTTCAATGGCTACCAATTGAGGCATTACATGTTCATACTTAGTTGTTTTATTTTGAGGTGGCAATACCATATGCCCTTCAACTTGTCCAATAATGGTCATTACATGGATATTAGATTTAGCCGCAGGTATTTCAGCGGTGCCTAATTCTTGAATCGTCTCGACAGCATCAACTTTTTTAGCCTTTACCGTTCTTTTTGAAGGTTCAGTTTGTGGTAATGGCCCTTTAGGGTTTTCTGGATTCGTGTTAGGTGGCTCTACAATTGGATTATCATTCATCAGCATAAGATTACCTCCGATATGTTAGTCTGCTATGTATAGTATTGACAATGTCTAAACTTTCATACGGTTTTAATAGAGAAAAGACTTGGCTTGTGCCAAGTCTTTTTCTTATACTTCCATAATGATTGGTAATATCATGGGGCGACGACGTGTTTTTTCATACAGATATTTACCTAATGTATCACGTACGCTGGATTTTATCGTAGCCCACTCTGTAATATTATTGAGCTCACATTTTTCTAAAGTTTGTCTGACTTTCATTTTAGCTTCATCGATTAGTTGTTCCGATTCTCTAACATATACAAAACCCCGGGATACAATATCAGGACCGTCGAGTACAGCACCACTTTGTTTATCCATGGTAATAACCACGATTAAGATACCCTCTTGAGAAAGTTGACGACGATCTCGTAGTACAATGTTACCAACATCACCAACACCTAAACCATCGACCAATACAATACCTGCTGTGACTTTCCCAGTTACACTGCCCTTTTCCGAAGTGAATTCCAATACATTTCCATTTTCAACGATAAAGATATGGTCTTTGGTCATACCCAGTTCTTGAGCAAGCTGAGAATGTTTTACTAAATGGCGGAATTCTCCATGTACAGGAATGAAAAATTTGGGGCGAATCAGATTATGCATAAGTTTTAACTCTTCTTGACTAGCGTGTCCTGATACGTGCATACCCGATGTTTTTTCATAAATAACTTCGGCACCCTGGCGTAGTAAATAATCAATGGTACGAGATACTAGTTTTTCATTGCCAGGAATGGGTGTTGCGGAAATAATAATGGTATCACTAGGGGTAATATCGACTTTACGATGATCCGACATGGCCATTCTGGTCAATGCCGACATCGGTTCACCTTGGCTACCCGTCGTCACGATAACAATACCCGCGGGCGGATAGTTCTTCATCTCATCAATATCAATGAGTACCCCTTCAGGTATTGTCAGATAACCAAGTTCTGAAGCTATGGTTATCACGTTAATCATACTGCGCCCCACAACGGCGACTTTGCGTTTATATTTACAGGCCATGTCAATGGCTTGTTGCACACGGTGTATATTTGAAGAGAAGCTAGCAATGATAATCCGCCCATTAGCATTGCTGTATGCTTCGTCAAATGTTAAACCAACAGACTTTTCACTCATGGTATAACCGGCATGCTCAGCATTAGTACTATCGGCTAAAAGCACCAAAACACCTTGATCCCCCAGTTCAGCTAATTTATGAAAATCTGTTACTTTGCCATCGACAGGTGTTTGATCAAATTTAAAATCACCAGTATGTACAATCGTACCAATGGGTGTTTTAATGGCAAGGGCTACCGCATCGGCAATACTGTGACTGACATGAATAAAGCCTACTGTAAAAATACCAATTTGAACTTCATCCCCAGCTTTTACTGGTATCAAATTGCTTGTAGGTATATTACTTTCTTTTAGCTTACCCTCTAGAATTGCCAGAGTTAACCGCGTGCCATATACAGGCACATTGAGCTGTTTTAGTACATAGGGCAACGCACCAATATGATCTTCATGACCGTGGGTAAGTACGATGGCTCTCACTAAATCTCGATTCTCAAGCAAATAAGAGATATCAGGAATAACTAAATCAATACCAAGCATATCATCTTCAGGAAACATAAGACCAGAATCAATAACAATAATATCGTCACCAAAACGAAGGACTGTCATGTTTTTTCCAATTTCGCCCATGCCACCTAAGGGAATGATTTGAACTTTTTGTTGTATTTGTCCCAAAAAAATTACACCTCCAAATATTTTAAGAATACCGTCCATTTACTGGTCTTAATTATAACTGATAGTAAAGTGAATTTGCAACCTCGGAAGCTACTGTCGTTGATATTATATGTAAATTTCATGGATAAATGCAAAACCCCATCCTATATTTAGAATGGGGTTTTTATTGCTAAATCATACTCATTTTGTACATAATGTTTTTTACTTGCTCCAATTCACTGGCAGTCGGGGGTATTAAAGGTAATCTAAAGACTCCACCATTGAGTCCAATCAAATTAACAGCCGTTTTTACAGGTATGGGATTGGTTGTAATAAACATCGTTTTAAAGAAGGGTAACAGTTCTGATTGAATTTCTTGCGCTTTAGTTATGTCATTATTTATAAAAGCAGCAATCATCGTTTGCATACGATTACCAACGATATGGGCTGCTACGCTAATAACGCCCACTCCACCAACAGCTAATATAGGCAACGTGAGACTATCATCACCACTATACAACACGAAGTCTTTTGGCGTAATACGGATAATCTCTGAAACCTGCTCCAAATTGCCACTAGCTTCTTTGATAGCAACGATATTTTTGATTTCTGCTAGCCTCGCCACAGTGGCGGGTAGGATATTCGAAGCCGTACGTCCAGGAACATTATAGATAATTAAGGGTAAGTCTGTCGATTCCGCAATGGCTTTAAAATGCTGATAAAATCCTTCTTGCGGCGGTTTGTTGTAATAGGGACCAACTAGCATGGCACCATGGACACCAAGTTTTTCTGCAGCTTGCGTTAGTTCGATTGAGACTCGCGTATCGTTAGAACCAGTTCCTGCTATCACAGTAGCTTTATCACCAACAGCATCAAGCACGATGCTATAAAGCTTAAGCTTTTCTTCATTGCTCAGCGTAGCTGCTTCACCGGTGCTACCAGTAACCACTAAACCATCTGAACCATTGGCAATTAAATATTTTGCCAGATCGGCTGCCGCATGATAGTTTACACTCATATCATCATGAAATGGGGTTACCATAGCGGTTAGAATCCGTCCAAAATTTTTCATACCTCTTCTCCCCTTACTTAATTTAACAAGATAAATTAAATTTTTCATGTAGTGCTGTAACAGCCGATTGTAGAAAAGATTTTTCAATTAAAACTGAAATGGATGTATGTGAGTCTACGGTTTGTAATATGGGAATATTATTAAGTGCTAATGCTTCGACAAAATTGGCCATAACACCAGGTACACCATTGATTCCGCCGCCGACAACTGAAACTTTGGCACAACCACATTTTGTTTGTACATCACACCCTAGTTCATTGAGTTTCGTTGTTGCTTTCTCGGCAAGGTCTTCGGTAACAGTAAACATAATTTGTCCAGGATGAACATTAATTAAATCTACGCTAATTCCATTGTCGGACATGGTTTTAAATATATTAAAGCTTGCACTATTATTAGTTAAATTGTGCAAACTAATTTTGATTTGGGCAATGCCATTGATAAAGGTCACACCCGTGGCGATACGATCATTAACTCCCATTTCGTCTGGGCTAAGATTAGTGATCAATGTGCCACTTGCATTGGAAAATGTAGATTTTACGAGTAACGGAATATTTTTTTGCATGGCAATTTCTACGGCCCGAGGGTGAATCACCTTGGCACCTTGCTGGGCTAATTGACAAACTTCACCGTAGCTAATGCAGTCTAAAATTTTAGCATTGCTGACGATTCTGGGGTCTGCTGTCATAATTCCATCTACATCCGTATAAATTTCGATCATTTCAGCATTGAGAGCAGCTCCTAAAGCCGCTGCTGTAGTATCACTACCTCCACGCCCTAAGGTAGTAAACTCATCATCAGTGCTTACGCCTTGAAAACCACATACTACGGGAATTTTACCCATTTTCACCAAACTGAGTAACCGGGTAGGATCAACTTTTAAAATACGGGCATTATTAAAGTTATTGTCCGTGATAATACCCGCTTGACCACCAGTGAGCATAACGGCGTCAAAACCAGCAGCTTGTAACGTTCCAGCCATAATAACAGCCGAAATCATTTCTCCACAGTATAAAATCTGATCAAGTTCACGATTAGCAATGTCTTTATATGCTGTCCGTGCCAGTGTAATAAAGGTATCAGTTGCATAAGACTCGCCTGTTCGTCCCATGGCTGAGACAACAACAACAGGACTAAACCCCTTCTCACTGGCAGCTTGTATTTTTTTGACCACTAATTCCCGAACTTCAGGAGTTGCAACTGAGGTACCACCAAATTTTTGTACAATGATCCCCATTCTTTACACCTCAAATTAAGTTATGTGTAATCATATACTCGGCGATTTGCAGAGCATTAAGAGCCGCGCCTTTGCGGATTTGATCACCAACTACCCACAGATTCAGACCGTGGGCCACGGAATCATCCTGTCGAATGCGACCGACGAATACTTCATTTTGGTTGGAAGTAAAGAGAGGCATAGGATATAACTGTTCACTTGGATTGTCCTGTACAATGACTCCTGGGAAAGCTGCCAGCAATTCTTTGGCCTGCTCAACTGAAACTTCTTCATCAAATTCAATATTGATTGATTCTGAGTGACTACGATAGACAGGTATTCTTATGGTCGTCGCTGATATACCGATATTATAATCATTCAGTATTTTATGGGTTTCATGGACCATTTTCATTTCTTCTTTAGTGTACCCATCCGGCATAAATGCATCAATTTGTGGGATAACATTAAAGGCAATTTGATAATGTTTAGGTAGGCTAGCACCGGGTAATATATGTGCTTCAACCGGACGATTATGAGCAATAGCTTGCACTTGATTTTCAAGTTCATCAATAGCCTCTTTACCGCCCCCTGATACGGCTTGATAGGTTGAAACTATAATACGCTTAATTCTGGCCTTGTTATACAATGGTTTTAAGGCCATCACCATAATAATGGTGGAACAATTGGGATTGGCAATAATGCCTTTATGTTTTTTAATATCTTCAGGATTGACCTCTGGAACGATGAGGGGCACTTCAGGATCCATTCTAAAGGCACTGGAATTGTCAATTACGATGGCACCAGCCTTTACGGCCGCAGGTGCAAATTTTGTACTAGCAGATCCGCCTGCGAATAAGGCAATATCTATATTTGTAAAGGAGTCATCAGTGGCTTCCTCGACGGTATAACTCTTGCCCATAAACTCAATGACTTTACCAGCTGAGCGACTCGACGCCAGTAACTTCAAGACGCCAAAAGGAAAGTTACGTTCTTCAATTAAATTTAAAAACTCCTGTCCGACAGCTCCCGTAGCCCCAAGTATTGCTACATTATATTTTTTCATAGTTATCCTTCTTCCATTATTTTTTTACATATAGATTCTATTTATTTAGAAGATGCTCAAGCCCATAAATTAAGCCATTGGCTGCTAACACATTTTTACACGCTAAAACAACACCTGGCATAAATGATTCCCGGGAGATAGAATCATGACGAATGGTTAATGTTTCACCAAGTCCGCCAAAAATAACTTCTTGATGAGCTACATAACCTGGCAAACGCACACTGTGGATTCTAATGCCTGAAAAATCAGCACCACGAGCCCCAGGTAGTTTTTCTACTTCCGCAGGATTGCCTTGCTGTAAATAACCCCGTTTCTTAGCAATGAGTTCGGCCGTGAGTAAGGCGGTGCCTGATGGAGCATCTAATTTTTGGTCGTGATGTAATTCGATAATTTCCACATTGGGGAAATATTTAGCAGTTTCTTGTGCTAATTTCATCATTAAAATAGCTCCAATTGAAAAATTAGGCGCAATCAAAGCATTTACTTTGGTTTGTAGGCATGAAGCACTAATTTCATCCCGATTTTCTTCAGATAAACCAGTAGTACCAATAACTGGGCATACGCCATTTTTCATAGCAATACGAATATTATTCATAACGACTTCTGGCCTTGTAAAATCAACCATCACTTGTGGTTTAGTTTCGTTAATGACTGTTTGTAAATCATTACCAACAATGATGCCCGTTTTTCCCGCACCGATTAAATCACCGATATCGGTAAAATCAGATTTAACATCCACAGCACCAACGATACTTAATTGTGTATCGTTATGTATGGCTTTTAACACTTCCCGACCCATTTTTCCATAAGCTCCACACACGATGACTCTAATCATGGTACACCCCTCCTAATAGTAGCAATATATTCAGTTTAAGTGACGACTGTCACCTATCAGGCAAAAATAATAGCCGATGAGTGTAATTCTCACCGGCTGTCTATGATAGGTTAGACAGATCTAAGAAAATAGTAAAACCATATAAATAGAATTACTATACCTTAGATGAGATAGCACTCCACTAAAAGATGTCTTTTAGTGACAGTCTTACACCTATTAAGTGAAAGACCAACATAAAAGATTGGGTATCTTTTACGCTTCGGCAGCCAACCCTTTTCTTTCAGATTATCGATACCACTCTCCCTGAAAGTACTTTTGTTACCTGCACCTCTATTTCATCCTAATTAGGATGAAGGCTATTAAATTATATACAGTGTATAATAATGGTTATCTTAGTGTCAACACTTTTAATCAAAAAACAATTTATTTACTGTGACTTTTTACTTCTTTAGCACCATTTCGTCGTAATATTTGTGCGACTGAATCACTTTTTCCAGCATCAGTACGTATAATAGCCAGAATACTACCTTGGATTACTTCATCTTCATAGTGCTGGCTTTCTTCAGCAGGAATTCCCCAATCAATCAGTCCACCCGTAATACCACCCGCAATGGCGCCCCCTACTGCGGCGGCAATTGGGCCACCAGCTAATGCTACAATGGGAGCAATACCAGGAATTGCTACAACCCCTGCTCCCAGTAGCAAACCGCCAATCCCGCCAATTGTACCACCTGTTAATGTGCCATCCGTAATGTCATCATCACCGTCACCGTCATAATTTACATCGTGTCCCTGAGCTTTTTTTGAAATAATATTAATTTCTTCACTAGTAAAACCTTGTTGACGTAGGGAATTTACGGCACTTTCAGCGTTAGATCTAGATTCAAATACGCCAATAATAGTTTGGCTTCCTTGCTGTGCTTTTCTTGTAGTCGTATTTGTTCCTGCCCCTTGTGTCGTACCAGAAGTACTCGAACTGGCTGCAGTATAACTGTCCACCAGTGGATTCGTACTGGATTGACTTGAAGTCTGATTCATAGTGGTTGTCATGTTTACAAAACCTCCTAACATTAAAATGCATATCATGCAAGTTAACGTTAGTGTATCCATAACCATTGTTAATATGTATTTTTAGAGCGTTCACTATGGAAATTAGTATAGGGATCATACACATTATTTAAATCTACAATAATGACTTCATCGCCAATCCGTTTTATTGTCTGCCACGGTATCGTAATCGTGCGATTCTCACTAAAAAAACTCATTATACCATTTTTATTAGGCACTAATATGGTATTGATACGTCCAGATTTACTATCAAAAGTAAGTTCACATTCATCGATGATTCCTAAGCGGGATCCATCACTTAAATTAATAACCTCTTTACCTGATAAATGGCTTAACCGCATTGTGTTCACCTCATCATCTTTTTATTCAGAGACGGGCCGCAAACCAAACATATATTTTCTTGATGATATGCAAAAAATTAAAAAATATAGGCTGAATGACCGCTAGGATAATGGATAAAAATGCTAACGGATCTATGGAAAATTCAAGCAGTACTATTGTATCTGGAATATTTAATTTTAAGAAGGACACTAACATAATTAAGGATAAATAGATGCTTCCAGAGAGGGCAACTAATTCTTGAATAGCCAATGATAAAGGCGAAGCTATTATTTTATTTTCACCTACTGTCTCACGGAAGTATTCTATGCGTTGCCACACTGACAAAGCCAGGATGATAAGTACTAGCAATAGTACTATCCAGGCATACATGATACCCCTCCATAATACTTCTATATAAGTTGAGCTAAGGATTTTCTACACAGCAAGCAAATCCTTTGAGGTTACTTATATAGTTATTAATATGATCGACGGTAAAATATATGTTTATTTTTATTCACCAGTACTGCCAAAGCCACCAGTTCTGGTTGAAAATAAATCATTTTCCTCCCGATCAATGACCAAATACTTATAAAAAATTCCTTGTGCAATGCGCGTCCCTTTGTTTATCAAGATATTTTTCCCAGTATGATTATAAACAGCAATCAGAATATGTCCTTCATTGTCAGCATTATTATAATAATCAGCATCAATAATACCTTGCCCATTGATTAAGCTTATGTTGTTTTTGATGGATAAACCAGAGCGAATGTGAATCCCAAGATATTCGTCATTGCCCATATATGCTTTTAAGCCAGTGGCAATTACAGTGACAGTAGCTGGGAGTACAATGGTCTCCTCAGCAGCTGAAATATCATAGCCTGCACTATACTGTGTTTTTCGCATGGGTAGTACTATTTCTCTATTTTTATAACTTGATATTATTTCAAAACCTCTTAATCGCATTAGCTACCTCCTTCGTTACGGGTCCTAAGGCTGTAAAGCATAATGTTTTTCGATCAAATAATCCCTGGCTGATTTGCCTTAGATCTTCTAGTGAAACCTTGTCAATGTTAGCAACCACTTCATCAATCGTAATATGTTTACCTAATGTAATCTCCATTCTCCCAATGCGCGACATACGGCTACTTGAACTTTCCAATCCCAATAACAAGCCACCCTTTAATTGTTCTTTAGTTTTACTAAGTTCACGGGTAGTAATTCCCCTTGCCTTTAATTCATCAATATTTTGCCAAATAAGTTCCATCACCTGAGCTATATTACTAGGTCGCGTTCCGGCATAAATTGTAAATAGACCGCAATCCCTATAATTAGTTTGATCAGAATAGATAGAATAGGCTAACCCTTTTTCTTCTCTAATGGATTGGAACAAGCGAGAACTAATACCTCCTCCGACAATATTATTTAAGATGTGGATGGTATAAATATCGGGTGAGGATTGGGGTACACTCTTTGTCCCAAGACAAAGATGTACTTGTTCAATTGCTTTCTTTTGGATGGTATTGACTGGTATGAAGATGGGTGCAACTAATCCTACTTGCTGTTTGGTGCCAGCCATTTTTCCAAAATAACGTTCTGCTAGTTCTTCAAGCTTTTCGTGAGTCAAATTGCCAGCTGCAGCAATAACAATATTATCCGGAGTGTAAAAATCATTATAATAGTCATGTATTAATTTTTGATCGAATTTTTCAATCGCCGGTATGGTACCAAGAATATTACGACCTAGAGCATGTCCTGACCAAATATGGCTTAAATGAGTATCGTGTACTAATTCTTCAGGTGTATCTTCATACATATTCACTTCTTCGAGTACGACTTCTCGTTCACGATTAATATCTTCCCTATCAAATTTAGAGGCTAATAGCATATCACTCAATATATCAAGAGCCAGCTCTAGATGAGTATCGAGAACTTTAATGTAATAACAAGTATGTTCTTTGTCAGTAAAAGCATTTAATTGACCACCGACTTCATCGACTGTTTCAGCGATATCTTTTGCAGAACGTTTGTGAGTGCCCTTAAATACCATATGTTCAATAAAGTGAGAGATACCATGGTTATGCTCCTCTTCCGAGCGTGAACCAGTCCCCACCCATATCCCTAGAGTCACAGATTTTACATAAGGAATGGCTTCTGAGACCACTCTGACGCCATTTGGCAAGATTGTTTTACGATACATGTTATACTCCTTTTATCTAGGCCTCTTATTCTATTGAAGATGCCTTAAGTCTATATAGTAATTTCTGTTGATATATAATAAATCCTGCCTGGCGTATTATATTCTTCATAATAAGCCAGACAGGATGTAGAGTCAGCTAAAATATTTCACGATCCCATTTGTAATACCTTGTGCTATTTTAATGCGATAAGCATCACTATTTAACAAGGCTGCTTCTTCCTGATTAGAAACAAACCCCATCTCAACTAAGGTACTGGGCATCGAAGTGTTGCGGAGCACATAAAAGTTAGCAGAAGAATCACCTTTATTAATGGCATTCGTTTCCGCCACAAGAGTATTTTCCACCGCTGAGGCCAATGCTGATGACTTACCATTTTGATAAAAGGTCGTAGCGCCGGCAATCCCAGTATCCGAATTTTCATTAGAGTGAATGCTGATGAATAGATCAGCGTGATTGGTTTCAGCCAAATTAACTCTCGCCTCAAGTTCTGACGATAAGGAACTACCTTCTGGCGCAACAGTACGGTCCGTATCACGAGTCATGATTACTTTGGCCCCAGCTTGTACTAATTTATCTCTTAATTTCAAACTTACGCCCAAATTATTATCAGATTCTCTGGTATTATTGGCAACTGCGCCAGGATTGCTACCACCATGTCCAGGGTCAACCACAATAACCTTGCCTTTTAATACACCATTGTCTTGTGTCGAAGAGGTATTTGTAGTCGTTTGCGGCAGAGATGGGCTCGGTGTTGATGGAGATTTACCACCGAAAATGTTTAAGACGGGTCCTAAAATTTTATCAAATACGAAGCCAAATAACTTTTCTAAAAGCCCGGAACCATTACTATCCTGACTGGGGGCAGTCGCTGCCGTCAGAGTAGTCAACACATTATCTAGTGCTGCAGCATGAGTTACGGTTGTAGGAGCTAACATGCTAAATATAATTAAAAATAGCATCATGTATGAAAAGAGTTTATATTTCTTCATTGCTTTCCTCCATAATAATTACGTTCATAGTTATGTAAACATGATATCATGAATAACCTATTTTAGCAATAAAAAATACAGGCACTTATATGCCTGTATTTACTATCTAATGATATCAGATACTGTCGAAATCATATATCCTCTATTTTGAATCTGCCGAATGAGTTCTGGCAACGCCTTCGCTGTCGATTCTGTTGGATGCATAAGAATAATGGCTCCATTATCGATTTTTTTCATCACCCGATTGATGATAATTTCAGCAGGAGGACGTTGCCAATCAATGGTATCAATCGTCCACATAATCGTCGTATAACCAAGTTCATTAGCTGCTGACAAGACCGTATCATTATATTCACCATAGGGGGGCGCATATAAAGTGGTCTTAATCTGCGTAAGTTCTGTCACTAATTGTTCAGCACGTTGTATTTGCTCTTTATTTTTATCTTTACTTAAGGTGTTAGGATGAGGATGACTATATGTATGATTACCTAATTCATGTCCACCATGTGCTAGCTCAGCCACCACATTAGGAAAACGTTTACCCCAACTACCACCAATAAAAAAAGTTATTTTGATGTGATTGGCTTCGAGGGTACTTAACATATCCGGTAAGAATTCTTCACCCCAAAATACATTACAAGCAAACGCCACCTTCTGTTCCTTAACATTGCCATGAAAAATAGGCTGTGGCTTGCTAGGTAGTTCTGTATTGCTAAACAGCGGTTGTAATAAACCTGACAACATTGCTACTATTAAAAAAGCTCCAGCAACAAAAAACAGATACCATTGCCTAATCCTAGTAACAAATAACCCCTTCAAAATTAATCACCTCTAAGTCTTTCGTAAAATAAACATGTTTACCTATATCATTTGAAATAAATATTCTGACTGATGATCTTCGAAAATACCCTCTATTTCAACTTAAGCAAACTATCGATATAGCCACCGAATATTTTAATGCAATTGATATAATGTATTACTTCCAGTGTGATTTTATGATTAACCAATAAAAAAACATAAACCAAAAGGTTTATGTTTTCATAACTTAATTAGAAAGAATCTAATACTTTCTTATTCTTTATTAGCAGCTTCAGCCGCCAATAATTCTTTACGTGAAAGATTGATGCGACCTTGACGATCTATTTCAGTGACTTTTACTAAGATCTCATCACCAACTTTTACAACATCTTCAACTTTTTCAACACGCTCAAGAGCTAATTGAGAGATATGGACAAGGCCTTCTTTGCCAGGTAAGATTTCGACAAATGCACCAAAGTTCATGAGACGAGTTACTTTACCTGTATAAGTAGTACCTAATACAACATCACGTACCAAGGCTTCGATAATTTTAACAGCTTTTTGCCCTGCTTCCATATCGACTGCGGCAATAAAGACCTTGCCGTCGTCTTCAATATCAATTTTAACACCTGTTTCTTCAATGATCTTTTTAATCATTTTACCACCAGGTCCAATCACATCGCGAATTTTATCAGGATGAATAACCATCGTGATAATACGCGGTGCAAATGCTGATAATTCAGGTCTTGGTTCACTAATCAGCTCGAGAATTTTCCCCATAATATGTGTGCGACCACGATGAGCTTGCGCTAGAGCATCTTTTAAAATTTCTTCAGTAATACCAGCGATTTTTATATCCATTTGAATTGCGGTGATGCCATTCGCTGTACCAGCAACTTTAAAATCCATATCACCCAAGGCATCTTCCATCCCTTGAATATCAGTCAGTATGGAATAATAATCCCCATCTTTAACTAGACCCATAGCCACACCAGAAACTGGGCGTTTAATGGGTACACCAGCATCGAGCAGGGATAATGTACTACCACATACACTAGCCATTGAGCTAGAACCATTTGATTCCAGGATTTCAGATACAACACGAATGGTGTATGGAAAGTCAAGTTCAGAAGGAATGACTGGCAGTAGTGCCCGTTCAGCTAAAGCACCATGGCCAATTTCCCGTCGACCTGGCCCCCGTGATGGTCGTGTCTCACCAACACTAAAGGATGGAAAGTTATAATGATGCATATATCTTTTTGACTCTTCGATGCCAACGCCATCAAGAATTTGTTCATCACCCATTGCGCCAAGGGTAGTTATGCTCAATGCTTGAGTTTGTCCACGCGTAAAGAGGGCTGAGCCATGTGTACGAGCCAACAAACTAATTTCGCAGGTAATAGGTCGAACTTCTTCGAGACCTCGGCCATCAGGCCTAATTTTATCAACGGTAATCATTTTGCGTACGATTTCTTTGATGATTTTTTGCATCATATTTTGGATATCTTTACCATTATTTGGATAGCTAGTCGCAAAATGTTCAGCAACTTGTTTTTTCACTTGTTTAATATTATCTTGTCGTAATAATTTATCTGGATTGGTAACTGCGATTGTTAAATTGGCGGTAGCATAAGTGCGTACAGCAGCATTAATATCGGCAGGTACATCATATAGTTTTATTTCGCGTTTAGTTTTACCGACCTCAGTAATCATAGTTTCTTGCAAGGCAATAATTTCTCGAATAACATTATGTCCAAAACTAATAGCTTCTAAAATAACATCTTCAGATAGTTCGTTAGCAGCTGCTTCTACCATGAGTACAGCATCTTTTGTACCAGCTACGACTAAATTAAGATCACTAATCTCTTGTTGGGCAACGTTAGGATTAATAATATATTTGTTATCAATGATGCCAACTCGTACACCGCCAATTGGGCCATCAAAGGGAATATCAGAGATGGATAAAGCGCATGACGCTCCAATCATAGCTGGAATCTCAGGTGGATTATTTTGATCAATTGATAGTACTGTAGCCACTACTTGTACATCATTACGAAAGCCATTCGCAAATAAGGGACGAATCGGTCTGTCGATCAAGCGACCAGCAAGAATTGACGATTCACTTGGGCGTCCTTCCCGTTTAATAAAGCCACCAGGAATTTTACCTACAGAATAAAGTTTTTCATCATAATCAACAGTTAATGGGAAAAAGTCCATTCCTTCTCTTGGCTCGGCTGATGCCGTAGCAGTAACTAGTACCGCAGTATCTCCATATCTGACTAATACCGCTCCACCCGCTTGTTTGGCCATTTTACCCGTTTCTATAATCAGTGTTCGATTGCCTAATTCCATTTGAAATGTCTGCATATTTTTTATTCCTCCTATGTATCCCTATTCTATGATCAAATTTAATTCTTCGACATTTTTTTTAGTATTTCCTTTATTATTATTAACTAAACTATAATTAATAATAATATATGTATATTGGAACCTAAGAAAGTGTTATACTTTCTGATTACGCAAGAAAGGACTTGGCTTGTGCCAAGTCCTTGATGCAGGCAAAAGCCTTAGTCCCTTTATTAGATAAACGAGAAGTTTCTTACTTTCTCAGATTTAGTTTCTCAAGAATAGTACGGTAACGTTCGATGTCATTATCCTTGACATAATTCAATAAATTTCTACGTTGTCCAACCATTTTCAAAAGACCCCGTCTGGAATGATGATCTTTTTTGTGAATTTTCAAATGTCCAGTCAAATAGTTGATCCGTTCAGTTAAAATCGCGATTTGCACCTCTGGTGATCCAGTATCTGTTTCATGTACACGAAATTTCTCAATTAAAGATTGTTTTAGTTCTGCTGTTAACATAATAGTATCCTCCTTTATATATATCCCCATTAGCCAAGATAGTCGTTGGAGAATCGATCATCCTCGCTATGGATCTTTATGATTAAACGTCTATCTGACGCTTATCAACAAACAGTATCTTATCATAAATAGTAAAGCTTGTAAACTGTATTAAACACTTATTTTTTATTCACTATGGAAAATAAATTTGAGCTGATACTATGTCTTTGAAAATTTGTGATTTCAGTTCTGCAGAGCTTGCAAAGGTAATTTGATCTCGAATATGTTTTATAAAACTGACTGTAACCCATTCTCCGTATAAATCACCCGAGTAATCTAAAATATGCACCTCAAGACGGCGATCATTGCCTTGAAAAGTAGGGTTGTTACCAATATTAGCCACACCATTATATCGGGTATTGCCCAGACAGAGGGAAACAGCGTATACGCCATCAGCTGGCAAGATCAATTGAGTTGCAACTTCTAGGTTAATGGTCGGATAACCCATTTCACGCCCACGCTGAGCCCCATGAATAACAATCCCCTTTACCTTTACTAATCTACCTAAAAACTGTGTAGCTTGATCAATATTCCCAGTTAGAATCATTTGACGTATTAAGGTACTACTGACAATCCGCTCATTAACATAGACTGTGGGATGAATTTCCACATTAAATCCGTGTTCTGCCCCTGCCTGTTGCAAGAATTCAGGAGTACCACTACGTTTGTAACCGAAAAAGTAGTTTGGCCCAACGACAATATGCTGAGGGCTTAAATTTTTCAGCGTTAGATTGATAAACTCCAACGCTGAAAGTTTCAAAAACTCTGGTGTAAAGGGAATGGTGAGTAAAACATCCACCCCCAGTTCTTGAATTAATTCAGCCTTATAATCTTGGGTTATGAGTTGTAATGGGCAACGCTGAGGTGCAACCACAGATAAAGGATGATTGCTAAAGGTAAATACCACACTGGTACCATTGATTTGTTTAGCCAAGTCGACTGCTCGAGAAATGATTTTTTGATGACCAATATGTATACCATCAAAAGCACCTAAAGCAATTGTAATGCCAGGAAAATCAGCAGATAACTTTACTATTTTGTTAAAAATTTCCATATTATACACCACACAAATAACAATAAATATCAACGTTTTTTGAGATTAGATTACTCTGATCCTAGCACTTTTACGGGAATGATAACAGCTACAGTGGCCGATTTTTTTTGCCCTATACCAATAAATAAGTTCTGGTGGTCATAAATTCTGAGCAAGGTTTGGCCGTAGCCCTCATCATGACTCATTGCAATATGCTGGCCATGTTTAAATGCTCGTGCCATTTCTTCTGCTAATATCACCTTCGGCATATAATCAAGGGCCGTATCCACTGGTAAAACTATATTCTCTGGGTTTTTCTCTATTTCTTCTAATGTAAAAGCTTGCTCAAGAGAAAAACTACCGACACGTGTACGGACTAAAAAGGACATAACAACAGGGCAATTAATTTTTTCACCAATATCGGTACATAAAGAACGAATATACGTTCCTTTCGAACAGGTCACATCAAACAAAATTTTTGTTTGATCTCGCTTTAGCAAATTGATCTGATGAATCGTAATGATTCGTGCTTTGCGTTCAACAGTAATGCCAGCCCGTGCTAATTCATATAACTTTTTCCCTTGTACTTTGATGGCTGAATACATGGGTGGAACTTGCTCAATTGTTCCAAGAAAGGATGCTAATACTTCTTCTATTTTATGTTGATCTGGCATAACACAATCCATACGATTCGTAATTGTACCAGTATCATCACCAGTATCCGTTTCATAACCGATGGTTAGTTCAACACGATAACTTTTGTCACAATCAGTCATATATTCAAGCATACGTGTTGCGGGCCCCAAAGCTACTGGTAATACGCCTGCAGCCGCAGGATCTAATGTACCAGCATGGCCAACACGCTTCAGATGGTATGTTCTACGAATAAATGACACTACATCATGGGAAGTCATACCCGGTGGCTTTAGAATATTAATAAGACCGCTGCCCATCATGATGCCATCTCTATCAGTTGCTTGACCGTAGCTGTCAGCACTTCTTTTGTAACATCGTTTATCCTGCCCATGATAGCACAACCAGCAGCACGAGCATGGCCACCCCCACCAAAAGCTAATGCTAACTTACTAACATCAGCTGTTTTTGAGCGGAAGCTAATGCGAATCATACCTTCACTCATGACTTTAAACATGATAGCAATTTCGACGCCTTCAATAACCCGCGGATAATTGATGAACCCTTCTGTACTATCAAGATTATTCAAGGTATCGGGCAATATGGTGATTGTGGCAATTTGACCATTATGGTAAAGTTTTAAAGTTTCTAATACTTTAGATAAGGTGAGAATACTCTCCAGTGATTTTGTTTCCATATATTCGGAAATGACGTGAGGCAAAGCCCCACATTCCATCAAAACTGCAGCATAACGCATTGTCTGAACTGAAGTATTAGCATAACGGAAGAAACCACAATCAGTAGCAATGGCCGTATATAAACATGTTGCCATATCAGCCGTAATGTTTACCTGTAATAGGGTAAGTAACTGAAAAATAATTTCTCCCGTAGCGGCTGAGTGCGTATCAATGTACCAATAATCAGCAAACTTAGTATTGGATAGGTGATGGTCAATATTTAAGATAGGAGCCTCAACCTGTTCTCTCACTTTACCAATGCGTTCAATATCACTAGCATCAAGCACTATTAATAAATCAGCACTCATTACTTTTGTTGTTGGTCTCTGAATTCCTTGCTGACCAGGGAGAAATTTAAACAAAGCAGGTACATCATCATCCAGTACCATTCTTACATTTTTCCCAATGGATACAAGATAATGGTTAAGTGCCAACATGGATCCCAAGCAGTCGCCATCGGGCTGTATATGGGCAGTAAGAATGATAGTGTTGCTACGTTGTAAAAGCTTGGCAGTCTGTTCAAGTGAAAAATCCATAGTTTATTTTTTGCTCTCTTCCTCTTTGATTTTAAGTAACAATTCTTGGATGTGAGCACTATAATTCAAGGACTCATCAAGATGTAATGATAAATTTGGGGTAAGTCGCATCCGAATTCGCTTACCAATTTCAGCACGCATATAACCTAGTGAGCTTTGTAAGCCCTTCCAAGTATTAGCTTTTTGTTCATCACTGCCCATTAGGCTAACATAAATCTTTGCGTTAAGCAAATCACTTGTTGCTTCAACTTGGGTAATGGTAACAAAACCAACCCGTGGATCTTTAATTTCAGTCAAAATCATTTTACTAATTTCTTGTTTTATAAACTCTTGGACTTTTTCGACCCGAAGTTGCCCCATATATCTGACCCTCTTTTTTAACCCTTAGGTTTTATTTCTTCCATGGTAAATGCTTCAAGAATATCCCCTTCTTTAAGGTCGCGGAAATTATCCACAGTGACGCCACATTCATAACCAGCAGCCACTTCTTTTACATCATCTTTGAAACGTCTTAATGATTCAAGGGTGCCTTCATGTACGACAATACCGTCACGAATAACACGGACTTGGGATGTTTTTAAAACTTTACCTTCTACGACATAAGCTCCGGCAATAATAACTTTAGAAATGGTAAAGATTTGACGTATTTCGACCCGACCTTGCATGACTTCTTTATAGGTCGGCGCTAGCATACCGGTCATAGCGGCCTTGACATCATTTAATGCTTCATAAATAATCCTGTATAAGCGAATATCCACTTTTTCAGCAGTAGCAGCTTTACGGGAATTAGCATCAGGGCGAACATTAAAACCAATAATAAGCGCATTAGCCGCAGATGCCAGCATGACATCTGATTCATTAATAGCACCAACACCAGCATGCACAATATTGACTCTGACTTCTTCATTGTCGGCATTTAAAGCCAGTAGTGACTGGCGTAAAGCCTCAACTGAGCCTTGGACATCAGCCTTAATGACGATATTAAGATCTTTAATATTACCATCTTGAATTTGTTTAAATAAATCGTCTAATGAAACTTTTTGTGATTTCAATAATTCATCAGTCCGTCTTTTAGCGATACGTTTCTCCGCCACGGCGCGCGCTATTTTCTCATCAACAGCAACAAGCACATCGCCTGCTTCGGGTACATCAGCCAGTCCAAGAACCTCTACAGGAGTCGAAGGACCAGCTTTTTTAACTTTTTCACCACGATCATTGATCATAGCCCTAACTTTACCATAGGCAATCCCCGCGATAATCGTATCACCAATATGCAGTGTACCTTTTTGTACTAATACGGTCGCAACTGGACCACGACCTTTATCCAATTTGGCCTCAATAATCGTGCCCATGGCATGACGATTAGGATTGGCTTTAATTTCCTGCATTTCAGCAACTAAGACAATGGTTTCCAGCAGTTCTTTTATGCCAGTTTTCTGTTGGGCTGAAACGGGTACCATAATGGCATCCCCACCCCAATCCTCAGGCACAAGACCATGATCTGATAATTGCTGTTTGACTCGGTCAGGATTGGCACCGGGACGATCCATTTTATTAATAGCTACAATAATCGGCACATTAGCTGATTTTGCATGATTAATGGCTTCAATGGTTTGTGGCATAACGCCATCATCCGCAGCAACAACCAAAATCGCGATATCTGTTACTTGAGCACCCCGGGCCCGCATGGCTGTAAAAGCTTCATGACCAGGTGTGTCAAGAAAAACGATCTTTTTCCCCTGACAAGTCACCTTATAAGCACCAATATGCTGGGTTATTCCACCAGCTTCTTGTGATGTTACATGGGTTTGTCGAATGGAATCCAATAATGATGTTTTACCATGATCCACGTGTCCCATGACAGTCACGACGGGTGGTCGGAGTACTAAACTAGCAGGATCATCTTCAATTTCTACAATTTCCGTAGGGTCTTCTTCTGGTGGCAGTTCTTGTACTGTAACGCCAAATTCTTCAGCTACTAATGAAGCCGTATCAAAATCAAGATCTTGGTTGATCGTCGCCATGACGCCAAGCATCATCAGTTTTTTGATAACTTCGCCGACTTGCATACTCATTTTACTTGCTAAGTCTTTTACGGCAGTAGATTCGCCTAATTTAATATTTTTAGGTCGTGGTATTTCTATTTTAGGTGCTGGTACTGGGCGGAACTGGTTATTCCGATTATTATTATTGTTATTATTTTGTTGAGGTCTTCGATTAAAGTTATTATTCCCTTGATTTCTAAAGCCATTGTTACCAGTATTAGCAGGTGGTTTATTCGTACTTTGTGCAAATTTGTTCGCAACTGGTGGTCGAGCCTGAGAAGAAGGTTGTGCGCCTACACTTTGTTGATTATTATATGAAGGACGAGGGTTTTGATTTTGTCCTATATTTTGTTGATTATTATATGGAGGACGTGGGTTTTGATTTTGTCCTACATTTTGTTGATTATTATATGGAGGACGTGGATTTTGATTTTGTCCCACATTTTGTTGATTATTATATGGAGGACGTGGATTTTGATTTTGTCCCACATTTTGTTGATTATTATATGGAGGACGCGGATTTTGATTTTGTCCTCCATTTTGCTGATTATTATATGAAGGACGTGGATTTTGATTCTGTCCTACATTTTGTTGATTATTATATGGAGGACGAGGATTTTGATTCTGTCCTACATTTTGTTGATTATTATAAGGAGGACGAGGGTTTTGATTTTGTCCTACATTTTGCTGATTATTATATGGAGGACGAGGATTTTGATTTTGTCCTACATTTTGTTGATTATTATATGGAGGACGAGGGTTTTGATTTTGTCCCACATTTTGTTGATTATTATACGGAGGACGAGGGTTTTGATTTTGTCCTACATTTTGTTGATTATTATTCGTTGGCGGTGATTGAGGAACATTATTTGTCACGACCGGATTTGCCTGCACCGTTGGTTGTTGCTGGGGAACTTGCACCGTTGGTACTTCTGGATTTGTTGCTGGAGTTATTTTGCGAGCAAAAGTTCTGGTAATAACAGTTTTCTCATCGTCACCTACACTGCTCATATGATTTTTGGCCTCCATATTGTTCCGAGCCAAAATATCAATAATAACTTTACTTTCTGTGTTAAATTCTTTGGCTAATTCATATATTCTATATTTGGACATTCATCTACCTCCATTTTTTCACAAAATCAGAAATCATCTTAATTTCTGACTCCAAGTAAGTGAACTACGGGTTTTCCTCTAGTTCACTATCAAGCAATTTTTTTACTGCGGTGCTGAAACCAGCATCGATGACCGCCAATGCTGCACGGTATACTTTACCAATACAGGAACCTAATTCTTCTTTTGTAAAAAGTTCAAATAGCTCAACATGATAGTATGTAGTCATATCACGATAGTTCTTCTTAGTTGCTACCGAACAATCCACGGCCATGATTAAGATTTTAGCCTGACCTGATTTTACAGCTTTTTCAACGGCCAGTTCGCCGGATACTATTTTACCAGCTTTTTGTGCCAGTCCTAGGAGCGAAGCAATTTTTTGTTCATTCATCATGTGACAATACCCAAACGTAATTGTTCATAAATCAGAGGGTCAATGACTCTTTTCAATGCACGTTCCAGCCGTTTATCTTTAAAGGCCTTCGCCAAACATTGTTCATTACAACAGACATAGACACCACGCCCTGATTTCTTGCCCGTTATATCTATAATAACTTCATCATCAGGTGTACGCACCACGCGTAATAGTTCTTTTTTAGTTTTCATTTGTTGGCAACCGACACACAGACGTTGAGGAGTTTTCTTTTGTGTTACCATACAAACCTCCTACACTTTATCTTGGACTTGAGATTCGCTCTTAATATCAATTTTCCAACCTGTAAGTTTAGCCGCCAAACGTGCATTTTGCCCTTCTTTGCCGATGGCTAATGACAATTGATAATCGGGCACTACAACCCTAGAAATTTTTTCCACTTCATTAATATCCACACTAACAACCTTGGCAGGACTTAAGGCATTGGCTATATATTTAGCTGGATCAGTATTCCATTTCACAATATCAATTTTTTCGCCTTTTAACTCATTAACAATAGATTGCACACGCATGCCCTTATGTCCTACGCAAGCACCTACGGGATCAACATTTTCATCTCGGGAATGTACGGCAAATTTCGAACGTAGACCTGGTTCTCGAGCCACTGATTTTATTTCAACAATGCCATCATGAATTTCTGGAACTTCTAATTCAAATAATCGTTTTAATAAGCCAGGATGTGTCCGGGACACTAATATTTGTGGCCCTTTAGTAGTCTTTTTGACTTCGATTACATAGGTTTTTAACCTGTCACCATGTTTATAAACTTCACCAGAAATTTGTTCCGATGGTGCCAAAATAGCTTCGGCTTTGCCTAAATCGATATATACATTTTTTTGTTCAATACGTTGGACAATACCATTTAGAATATCACTTTCCCTGTTGGAAAATTCATCATAAATAATGCCTCGTTCTGCCTCGCGAATACGTTGCACAACAACTTGTTTCGCTGTTTGGGCTGCAATGCGTCCGAAATTTTTCGGTGTAACTTCTATTTCAACAATATCATCCAAATCATAACGTACATCCAAAAGTCTAGCTTCATTTAAATCAATTTCTAAACGAGCATCTTTTATGACATCCACCACATTTTTCCGGGCATAGACATGAATATCACCTGTTGTGCGTTCCAGTGAAACCCGCACATTTTGCGCTGAGCTAAAATTGCGCTTATAAGCTGAGATAAGCGCTGCTTCTATGGCATCAAACAAGACTTCAGGAGCAATTCCCTTTTCCTTGCCTAACTGTTCAAAAGCTTGCATGAATTCTGCGTTCAACTAAATTCCCCCTATTCAATTTTTTCTCGTTAAAATTCAAGATATAATCTAACCTGTGATGCTTGATCCCGTGGAATATTTACTTCGGCACCATTAACATCAATACTTATTGTACCGTCATTTAGGCATTTCAAGATACCAACGAATTTTTTTTCTCCATTTAAAGTTTTAAAAGTGCTGATTTCTATTTTATCACCAATATGACGAATAAAATCTCTATCTTTTCTGAGTGCACGGTCAAGGCCCGGGGAAGAAACTTCCAAATAATAACTTTCTTTAATTGGATCAAGTTCTTCGAATTTAGCCTCAAGGCGTTCACTGACCCACTGGCAATCTTCTATTTCAATACCGCCTTCTTTATCTAAAAAGACGCGCAAATACCACTCACGTTCTTTGACATACTCCACATCGACTAATTCAATTGCACTGCCAGTAACAATCTCTTCAACAAATTTTTCTACCATTAGTTCGATGTGTTCTTTTGAAACTTTTGACACAGTACTACCTCCTACCTAAGTATAGTTCTCTACCTTAGTGTTGCCTAATAACACGTATGCTTATACCCTATATTTGGCAGGATAAAATAACCACTAAGATGAAAGAGTGGGTATTATACCCACTCTTTCAGTGCTAAAAAACCAATTATACTATCGATAATTATATCACTATATACTATATATTACAATACAAAGTTATTAATAATTAAATTAAGCAAAGAGGGCCATTTGATCTGACTCGGGTAAGTTAGCAACACAGCCATGGTTCTTTAATATATCAATCACGGTTTTGGTAGCATGCCCTCTCGTCTTTAAATCTTCAAGTGAAGAAAAGGGACCGCTTTGACGTGAGGCAACGATATTATGAGCAGCATTAACTCCCAACCCTTGCAGTGCGGATAAGGGTGGCAATAACCCATTATCAACAATGATAAAATTAGTAGCATCTGATTTGTATAAATCCACCCTTTGAAAAATAAAGCCGCGCAAATACATTTCGTAAGCTACTTCGGCAACCGAGAGAAGACTTTTTTCTTTGGGTGTAACGTTATTGCCTTTTGCTTCGTATTCGGTCATTTTACTACGTAACACAGCTGTTCCTTGCAGCACAAGATCTGCATCAAAATCAGTACCACGTATACTAAAATAGGAGGCGTAAAACGCCAGGGGGTGATGGACTTTACAATATGCAATACGAAAAGCCATCATAACATAAGCAACAGCGTGAGCTTTAGGGAACATATATTTAATTTTTTGACAAGATTCAATGTACCATTCGGGAACGTCCTTTTCCCGAAGTTTTTGCACATCATCAGGTTTTATTCCTTTACCCTTACGCACATCTTCCATTACTTTAAAAGCTAAGGAGGATGCAACATCTTTGTGAATCAGATACATCATAATGTCATCACGAGCCGAAATGGCTTCTGACACTTTGGCAGTGCCAGCTTTAATTAAATCTTGTGCATTATGGAGCCATACATCAGTTCCGTGGGAAAATCCACTAATGCGCACCAATTCACTAAATGTTTTCGGTACAGTGTCGTCTAGCATCTGCCTTACAAATTTTGTGCCAAATTCTGGAATTCCAAAGGTGGCTACTGTACTATTTAGTTCCTTAGGTGTTACCTTTAATGCGGTCGTTGAGGAAAATAAGCTCATGGTTTCAGGATCATCTAATGAAATTTCTTTGGCATCAATACCTGTCAGATCTTCAAGCATTCTAATGACGGTGGGATCATCGTGGCCTAGAATATCAAGTTTTACCAAACGACTACTAATGGAATGATAATCAAAGTGAGTCGTTATTGTGCCTGAGGTTTTATCATCAGCTGGATGTTGGATGGGTGTAAAGTGATGAACATCCATGTCCCTTGGCACAACCATAATACCACCTGGATGCTGACCAGTAGTACGTTTGACACCAACACAACCAGCGATTAAAGCATTAATATAAGCATTACGTGGCGTAGTGCCTTTATCAGTAAAATAATTTTTCACATAGCCAAAAGCGGTCTTATCCGCAATGGTGGCGATGGTGCCAGCCTTGAATACATTATCTTTACCAAATAGTTCTTCCGTATACTTGTGGGCAATGGCCTGATAATTGCCAGAAAAATTTAGGTCAATATCAGGAACTTTATCACCATGAAAACCCATAAATACGGCAAAGGGAATATCATGCCCATCTTTTACTGTGGTCCCACCGCAGACTGTACAAATTTTATCAGGCAAATCAAATCCACCGCCATAACTGCCATCAGTAATAAACTCGCTATGTTTACACTCTGGGCAGCGCCAATGTGGCGGCAAAGGGTTAACTTCAGTGATATCGGTCATGGTGGCTACAAAGGATGAACCGACTGACCCCCGCGAACCTACTAAATAACCATCATCCAGTGATTTTTTTACTAGTTTGTGAGCAATCAGGTATAAAACAGCAAAACCATGGTTGATAATGCTATCCAATTCATATTTTATACGATCAGCGACAATAGCCGGCAAGGGAGCACCATACAAATGTTCGGCTTTAGTGTATGACATGGACCGAATGGCCTCTTCAGCACCAGGAATTTGGGGTGAATAAAGTTCATCAGGAATGGGTTTGATAATGTCAATGAGTTCATTAATAAGCCGTGGATTTTCCACCACCACTTCATAACATTTATCTTTGCCCAGATAAGCAAACTCATTGAGCATTTCTTCCGTCGTGCGCAAAAACAAGGGTGGCTGTTGATCGGCATCCTTAAAGCCTTTGCCAGCCATCATAATACGCCGATAGACCTCATCTTCAGGATTTAAAAAATGGACATCACACGTTGCGACAACCATTTTATTCAGAGTTTCCCCCATGGCACAGACTTTCCGATTGACCTCTCGCAGGGCTTCCTCATTAGCCACCATACCTTCACGGACCAAAAATGAGTTATTGGCAATGGGCTGAATCTCTAAATAATCATAGAAATTGGCAATTTCAACTAATTCTTCATCCTTGGCTCCCCGTAATATGGCCTGAATGAATTCACCAGCTTCACAGGCTGAGCCCAGTAATAAACCTTCTCGGTGTTCCATTAATATTTTGCGCGGAATCCGGGGTGTTCTGTATAAATATTTTAGATGGGATAGAGACACTAATCGATATAAATTGCGCAGTCCAATGCTATTTTGCGCCAGAATAATAATATGACGAGCTTTTTTTAGATCCTCATCAACTAAATAACCTTCCATACCATAGATGACTTTAATACCCGCCTTAGCGGCGGCTTCTTGGGCTTCAGGGAAAGCCTGCACGACGCCATGATCGGTAATGGCTATGGCCGGATGTCCCCACTGGGCAGCCGTTTTAATCAGTTCTTTAGCCGATACCATGGCATCCATATTACTCATTCGGGTATGAGCATGGAGTTCAATCCGAGTGGTAGGGGCATTATCCATACGACATAACTTATTTATTTTGCACATACTGTCAGCATACAACACTAATTCATTACTATATTTATCAAACTGTACGGTACCCTTGGCTTTTATCATCATACCTTTACTTAAAACGGCGGATACTTTGACAATTTGTTCTTTATCTTTATCTTCAAAGAAAACTTTACCGCTAATCCCATCGCTTTTATCACTAACATCAAAAGTTAGTAATTGACGTCCGGAGCGAAGTTCTCGCAGTTCAAAACCAATCAGTTCTCCTTCAACGACAATATTGCGACCTTCATCTTGGATAGTAGCCATAAGTACAGGCTCAGCTTTCATAATATTTCTACCAAAAATGACGGGGTTATCAGCTTTGTCTGCGCCGGGCCCTTTGTAGTCAGTCAAGGCTTCTAAATATTCAGGCGTTAACAAATCATCAATACAATCAGGATCTTCCTGAGGAGCCGTCGTAATACATTTGACGTCACAGCTCCGATTAAACTCGCGTAAGATAAATGCTTCCATGGTATGCCCAATATTATGTGTTGATAAGATCTCGGCCGACAACTCTCCAATGATTTCAATGGTTAACGTTTGTCCATCAAAATTCCACTCCGCATTGGTGAGCAAATGTTTAATTGAGTACACGCCTTGAGAAATCTCGGCAACAAAGGGCACCCATTCCTTAGCCAGATAGTCTTCCAAGACTTTAATATTTTGGACAAAAGCAACCTTAGTTAAACCACAATCATTACAAAGTTGTTGTTCAGCCAATAATAATGTTTGCTTTGATAATTTCTTAGTTAGATTAATAAAAATCTGCCAAGTATTACTCTTGGTATCGACTTCGACTTTAGCAACTTGAGCCGACTTTAATAGTTCTTTATCTGGACTACTAATGGGCAGTTGTGTAATAAAAGTCAAAAAGTTTTGTGGGTTGTCCGGTATGATACAATAACTATACATTATTATAACCTCTTTATTGCAAAAATTACATCCAAGGATGTTAAAGGCAAAACTCCCGCACAGGCTTAGCTGAGTGGGAGTTTTGCACCGCTCTTCATGGTGCATCACCTTCTAGTGACCAAATATCATCTTCAGGAATCATAATTAATTTCTTATCATCAGAACACTCTACAAGATAGATCCATTTGTAATTAACGAACTTATAGCTAATAATATTTCCCCTGACAAAAGAACTCCTGAATAATCTAGGCCGCTCAAAAGAGACTTCATCCTTATAATTATATTTATTAGTTTTAATCTCCACTCGTATCCCTCCTTGCTTACTATTTTGTCCGTAGCATAAGACATCAATGTATGCAGTAAGTTAGCATATATTACCTTATACATGTGTAACATAGTTACAAGGGCGAGTGAGTGGCAAGCAGCAATTCATGATGCGCAGCAACTTATATCCATGTGAATGACTTAGTGTGTTATGGATAAATGATGGACATCATTGACCAAGGTTACGATGACCCGTTTATCATAGTATTCTATCATATTAATCGCCGTATTATCTTGTTTAATATTCCACAGATAATTCAAATGAATATTAAGAACAGCACATAACACAGCTCGAATCGTTGCGCCATGAGAGACCACAACAATTGTTTGGTTAGGATGTTCTATCACCAATTTCGCCAAGGCCGTTGTCGCCCGGTCTTTGACTTCACGAAAGGTTTCACCACCTGGGATTACAATTTCATCAGGATGAGTAAATAGCTTAGACCGTCCGTCTGGACGTTGACTATTTATGCCTTCAAATGTTAAACCTTCCCATTCACCAAAATTAATTTCCCGCAAGTCAGGTATGGTGGTCACTGGTAGCCGATGTACATCAGCAATACATTCAGCCGTTTTTAAGGCGCGACTCAGGTCACTGGCATACACTGCCGAAATATCTTCATCTGCTAATCGCTGGGCGGCCATCATGGCTTGCTCAACACCCTTTTCCGTTAATGCCACATCACAATGACCTTGATATTTCATTTCTAAATTCCATAATGTTTGACCATGGCGTACTAAAATAACTTTTGTCATAATACCCTACCTATAACTTTTTTTAATGCTGCAATTAATATATTATTTTGTTCGGGACGTTTTACTGCTATGCGAATATAGTCAGATGATAATCCTGGATAATTACTACAATCTCGAATTAAGATATTATGAGCAGCCAGAGCCTTTCCTAACTCTTCTCCACTCATCCTTGTCCCAGCAATATTGATTAAAATAAAATTTACCGATGGTAAATAGGGCTTTAAACCAGGTATGGACAACAAGCTATCATATAATTCCAAGTTAACTTTCCCCATGAAGTCTTTACTGAGTTGCTGATAGGCATGGTCCTGTAAAGCTGCTACACCAGCCTTTTGTGCTAACGTATTCACATTCCAAGGATCTTTACCTTGATGGAGTCGATTGGTTAACTCTGGATTCGCTAAGGCAAACCCCAGTCTTAAACCTGGAATCGCATAAAATTTGGTTAGTGAGTGTACAATGATCAGATTAGCATACTGAGCTAGCAATGGCCGGCTGGTATACACATCATCCCTCGGCAAAAAATCAATAAATGATTCATCGACCACCACATAGCTATTCTGGGCTTGAGCTGCCATTAACAATTTTTCCATTTGTGCCCGCGTAAGCAATGTGCCCGTTGGATTATTAGGATTACAAATAAAGACAATATCTATGTTAGCTAGTTGTTCAATCAAGGCTTTTATATCAATCGTAAAGTTAGTATCAGCATGTAAATATAAATATTCAATCCTTGCGCCACTGGCCAGAGTAGCTTCTTCATATTCACTAAAGGTTGGCGCCGTGACCAGTACCTTTTTGGGTTTAAGCATATGACACAATATATACATAAGTTCCACAGCACCATTGCCTAGGGTTATTTGTTCCCCCTTAATCTGATAGTGCTGACTAATTGCTTGTTTTAAGTCATAACCAGTTGCATCAGGATAATGGACAATCGACTCTAAGGATGCATATAACGCCTGACGAATATTTTCTGACAGACCGAGGGGATTAATATTAGCACTAAAATCTAATATTTCACTGACATGACTACCTGTTTGTCGTTGAGCAGCATATAAATTGCCACCATGGGTAGTCATATTACGTTCATTCATTACGATCACCTTCTTGTTTGATTAATCCCCCTGAAATGAATTGCACAGTACGTAAATAATGAACACCAGTACAAGACATGTTGATTTCCTTTATGCAAGAGGGAGCGTTCAGGAGTTTATTGTTAGGGAATAGTATACCAACTACGGTACCGCTGTGAGCAATATTTACGCCAACAGCTCCCCAGGACAGACCAATGGTAATCATTTCTTCTAAGTGTGGTTTGAATAAAATCTTTTGATTGGCGAGAGCACTAATCGTGGTTCCTTTACCAATGAGGGAGATATCTTGCGTGGCAAGTCCTTTACGAATTAAATTTACGGCCAATTCAACCTCACGTTCATTGGCTTCATTTAGCTTTTTTAAATCAGGGCGTTGATTAAAATGTAGGGTGTTAACCTGTCCACCCACATCAAATATGACTATATACATAGGGATAGCGACCCCTAGATAATGGCGAAGAGAGCCATGGACGTGATCAAATAATACGATACCAGGATAAAATATCCCATCAGTAGGTTCAATGGATAAGGCAATATCAGCAATTTCATCTGGTGATAATAACCTGTCCATATGTAAGGCTATGCTTTGGCAAGTAGCACTAATATCGGCACTACTAGAAGCCATCCCCTTACCTAATGGCAAGTCAGACTTAACACACACCTGCAAGGGACTATCTTTTATTTGCAAATATTGTAGTGTTTTATCAATAGCAGTTCGTACTTTACTACCTAAATGTACAGGCATACCTTCATTGGTGCGGACCGTTACTTCGGAATAGACATCAATAGGACAAGTAATGAGAAAATTTTTCCCGTTCATTGTACCCTGTGCCAATTCGCCACATGAACCAGGAGCCTTGACAGTTACCTTCATAATAAATGTTCTCCATAATCTATATATCATGTTCAAAGTTCACTATATCCTTAGGGATATTGTTTGTCAATAAGCAAGTATGGGTTATTGTCCTTCACATGTTATTAATATAAGAAGACAAATAACACCATGATCTCGGCTAGTTCACTAATGGCGCCATAAATATCCCCAGTTAAACCACCCAATAAATTTGTAACAAAACGGGCAAACAGCATGGTAAAAATACTAACAATCCCCAAACCTAGAATAGCCTGCTTACCAACTGGGATAATCACCAACAAGGTAAGTAATAAACTAATATATAATGTGTATTTATCAGCATAGTGGGCAAATGCTTTGCCGATACCATCAGGACGAGCATAGGGAAAAACCGTAATGCCTATGACCATGGCAAAACGACCTAACACAGGCATAATGAGCAACGCAGCTGGTAGCGATAGTGGTGATATATCTATAATAAGTGACCATTTTAGTGTAATCAGCAGCACAAAAGCTATCACACCATTGGCTCCGATGCGACTATCTTTCATGATCTCCAGCATTCGTTCTTTAGGACGGCCAGAAAATATACCATCCATGGTATCCATTAAACCATCACAGTGTAATCCTCCAGTCAGGATAATATTCACAGTAATTAACAAGGTTGTTAAGACATGAGGTGGCATATAAAGCCCTATGAAGGGTAAATATTCGGCAAATATCTGGTTGAACATAACCAACAGGATGCCAAGGATTCCGCCAATTAAAGGGAAATATTTTACGCTACGGCCAAAACTTTCAGGCGACCATTCGGATTGTTTGGAAATATGAATACGTGTTAAAAATTCCAATCCAGTAATAAAATGTTTCATTCTTATGATTCTCCTACAGTGAAATGGGGATCTTTCTTTATTATGCTATCTTATACCATAAAAAGATAGTGAGTCCAATAATAAACAAAATGGTTGCCGTATACATCATTTGAATGGTTTGTTTAATATGGATGGGTGCCAGTTGGTTCCATGCTTCCCCCATGTACGCTCTTTGGGAAGCCACACCACCATAATAATTTAAACCACCCAAACGAATACCTAAAGCACCAGCGACCCCTGCTTCAGCAAAACCACTATTGGGGCTGGGATGTTTGGCTGCATCTCGCCAGATGGTAGTTATGGTGCCATACACATTACAGCCTAATATCATGGCTGCTAGCACCAGCAAGATGCCTGTCAAACGGGCTGGAATATAGTTGAAAACATCATCAACCCGGGCAGCACACATACCAAAATCTCCGTATTTTTCATTTTTATAACCAACCATGGAATCTAAAGTATTCACGGCCCGATATAAAAAAGCTAGTGGTACCCCACCAATAACAAAATAAAAGAGTGGGGAAATAATACCATCCACAATATTTTCGGCGATGGTTTCCACTGTCCCTCTTGTCACCTCAGCAACCGTCAGCTGGTCCGTATCACGTCCCACAATCCAGCCCACCTTACTTCTTGCTTGGGCTAAATCCCCAGTCAGCAGATAGTGGTGAATTTCATGACCAGCTTTAGCCAAACTATCGGGTGAAATGGTGAAACTGAGTAGCAAAGCACCACCAATAAATTGGGCCCAGGGGTGAATGCTTGTGAGTAGTAACATGATCCACGCCACAAGACTATAGGTTATACCTAATACTAATATTACGAGCACAACGCCAGTGATATTTTTCAGTAAAGGGGAATGCTGAACTTTTAATAACTTTCTTTCGAAAAAAGCAATTAAATTACCAATCATCACGACGGGGTGCAAACTGGAACGGGGGTCACCAATCAGATAATCAAATAAAACAGCCAATAAAGGTAGATAGGTATCCACTATTTTGTCCCCATCATTTGATAAATGAGTTCCATATTCAAGCTATTTCTAACGGTATCAGCTAATCTGTTATAGCTATTTTGCTTACGAGTGTAAGTATCATTGATGGTCTCGATGGGTTTTAAACCTTTAGCCACTCGTAAGGCGTTGAGCACGCTACGCCGATAGATATCATTATCAAAGATGCCGTGAATATAGGTACCCATGATTTGTCCATCCCTGCTGACCACACCATCAGCCTGTTGAGTTTCTTGACTCGAACGACTCGTAATGGTAAAGGCGTGCTTAACAGAACTGAGAAATTCTGTACGCCCCATGTGGATTTCATAACCACTCAGATGGTCACATGTTATAGCAAGACCTAAGAATCCATTTTGATTACACCTTGCAGTGACTTGATGCGTCACTTTACCACTAGCGAAAGTTGTTGTGATATCCAGAAGGCCAAAGCCTTTAATGTTATCCCGTTCAGATTCTGTATGTTCAGGATCATAAATTTGTTGACCCAGCATTTGATAACCACCACAAATGCCAATGAGAGGTGTCCCCTCATTCACTAACTTAATGATGTCCTGCTCATAACCTTGCTCGCGTAAATATAATAAATCTTCAATGGTATTTTTACTACCCGGTAAGATGATTAAATCAGGTTTGCCCAGTATCTCTCCCGGACGGACATAATGGACAGTCACATCATCCTCGCTGGCAAAGGCATCAAAATCTGTAAAATTAGAGATCTTTGGTGTTCGAATAACGGCAATGGTAAGTTCCCTGGTGGGATCATTTTGTTTATCATCAAGAGATACAGAGTCTTCATCATCAATACCTAACTGGTCGAGATGAGGCACGACACCGATGACAGGTTTGCCCGTTTTCTCTTCTAAAAAATCTAAAGCGGGTTTCAGTAAATCCAAATCACCACGAAATTTATTGATGATAATTCCCTTAATTAATGCCCGCTCATCAGGTTCTAATAATTCTAATGTGCCAACCACAGATGCTAAAGCACCGCCACGATCAATATCAGCAATTAAGAGTACGGGGGCTGACACCAGTTTGGCAATGCGCATATTAACAATGTCATTGGCTTTCAAATTGACTTCAGCGGGGCTACCGGCGCCTTCAATCACAATGGTATCAAATTCGGCTCCCAGTTTATCTAGACACTCTTTGATGACGCCCAAGGCCTTTAGACTATAGCCCATATGATATTCTTTGGCTGACATATTGCCAACAGGTTTCCCCATCAAAATAACTTGGGAAGAAGAATTGCCCGTGGGTTTTAAGAGTACGGGGTTCATTTCCACCCTTGGTTCAAGGCCGGCTGCTTCGGCTTGGGCGACTTGGGCGCGGCCCATTTCTTCACCTGTTTTTGTCACATAGGAATTAAGAGCCATATTTTGTGCTTTAAAAGGTACAACCTTTTGTCCATCTTGCAAAAAAATACGGCATAAGGCTGTGGTGAGAATACTTTTCCCCACATGAGAACTTGTACCTTGCAACATAATTGTATTAGCCATGGGTTGCCTCCTTATTGACATGAACTGCCATTTTTTTTATCTCAACAGCTAAACCGCTGACGACTAAATAAACCTCGTCGGCACATGCGGCTACTTTTTGATTGACTAAACCGGCAATATCTCGATATTGTCGAGCTAAGGCATTATCCGGTACAATCCCCATACCCACTTCATTGGTGACAAAAAGTACAATGCTTTGACTAACCCGAGCACTCACGAGTAGTTTGTCGATTTGTTCCATAATGTAGTGGGATTTATCGGTTGGCTGATCAGCACGATGGGGAGCTAATAATAAATTGCTGGTATATAAGGTTAAGCAGTCAAATAAAATAACGTTAGCTTCTTGGGTGGCTAGTTCTAGTATGTTATGAGCGTCATAGGGTGCTTCAAAGGTTTGCCACTGATCAGCGCGCCGCTGACGATGTAAAGCCACCCGAGACTCCATTTCTTGGTCATAAATTTGAGCGGTAGCAATATAAGCCATGGGACCTCTTTGAGCCATGGCATATTGTTCAGCAAATAAGCTTTTCCCACTCCGGGCACCACCAGTTACCAAAATGATTTTTCCGTCCATTTCTATCATTCTCCCAACGGTATTTGCTAATATTTTTGGTTAAACTCACTGCATTTATGAATAAATCGACTTGCTGCTTGTTCATTGCCGGCAAAATGCATATGCAGGTAAGAAGCGAGTAGATTGCCGCGAGCATAACCACCTGGATAAAGGTTCCCTGTCCGTACCTTCTTAAATTCAAAAGCCCAGGGGAAAGGCTTAGAATTTCCCTCATGATTCATGAGGGAAAAATGAAATTCATGACCACGCATACAATCACCAGCAAGGCATAATACATTATCCGTTAGGGCTGTTGCTTCCACATAACCAACGGTTTGTAATTTAGCTTGCATACTGCAGCTCGTGGGAATGGCACCAACCATCTCATATTCCTGACCATCAAAGTCAATAATTTTATTGCTAAGATACATGAAACCACCACACTCCGCATACATCGGCATTCCGGCCTGACAAGCATCAGCGATGGACTGACGCATGCTCACATTAGCCGCCAATTGCCCAACGAACATTTCGGGAAAACCACCGCCGAATAATAAACCGTCGACCCGTGGCAAATGACTATCATGTAAAGGGCTAAATGGAATGATTTCCGCCCCCATGGTTTTTAGAACATCCAGGCTTTCTGGATAATAAAAGGAAAAGGCTTCATCCTGAGCCACACCAATGCGCACAATGGATGGGGACTGAAGAGGATTCAGATTTTCACTTTCAGTGGATAATTCAGGAGCGCTGTTGGCGATATGAATGATTTGTGCTACATCAACTTGCCGAGAAATTTGTACAGCTAACTCCTCAATCATATCTTGAGCATTATGTTCCGTCACCGGTGTGAGGCCAAGATGTCTTTCGGGCATACCAATGGCTTCATTGCGATAAATACAGCCTAAGACGGGAATATGGATGCGTTCTAAGGCCTCAGTAACCATTTTTTCATGAGTAGCCGAACCCAGCCTGTTCAGAATGACGCCCACCAGATTAACTTCCTGATCATACATTTTATAACCTAAAGCAATGGCGGCAGCACTTTCTCCCATAGATTTTGCATCAATCACGAGCACCACTGGCGCGTGAAGTAATTTGGCAATGGCTGCGGTACTGCTAACGCCTTGCCGCCCTCCATCATACAGTCCCATTACACCTTCCACAATGACTAGATCATTACCGACTGCTGTTTTGGCAAAAATGGGAACCACCTTATCTGTGGGTACTAACCATGTATCTAAATTATGAGCCACTTTACCACTGGCCAGTTGATGATAACCAGGATCAATATAATCGGGCCCCACCTTATAAGACTGGACTCTAAGACCTTGCTCTTTGAGGACCGCCAATAGCCCAGTCACAATTGTCGTTTTGCCGACCCCACTCTGGGTACCAGCAATAATGATGCGTGGTATAGTTTTCATCGTTTATACATATACAGCAAGGCATTGGTCGTAGCAACGGCAATGGGGCTACCACCTTTGGTGCCGCGGACTGTAATATAAGGTACAGGACAGGTTTCAGCTAAAAAGTCCTTAGACTCGGCTGCACCAACAAAACCTACCGGTACACCAATAATCAGGGCTGGCCGAATATTTGTTTCTTTCATCATGTTGAGGACTTCGAACAAAGCTGTTGGTGCATTGCCAATGGCTACAATGGAACCATGTAACTTTTCACCAAAGCTGCGCATGGCCACCATTGAGCGGGTAATGCCAAGGGCTTTAGCTGTAATAGCCACTTGTTTATCACCAATTAGACATTGTACATTGCCACCAAATTCAGCCAAACGGGTTTTATTAATACCCGTACGCACCATCTCTACATCACAGAAAATATCACATCCAGCAGCGAGAGCTGCGCATCCTGCTTGAATGGCTTCAGGATGTATTTCAATTACTTTGGAATATTCTGGATCTCCTGCGGCGTGAATAATACGGGAAAATACTTTGACTGTTTCTGGCGACAAATTCATTCCTGCTAAATAAGGAGCAATAATTTCCATACTCCGCTCTTCAATGGCCATGGGTTCAGTTATATAGTTCATGATTTAGCCTCCTTAACAAATTTTAAAACATCATCCATCTGATAGACGATTTGACGATAGTCAATGACAGGGCGATCAATAAGTACCACGGGCAACCCCAGTGCCATAGCAGCTGTCATTTTCGTATCACTGCCACCCACTTGGCCACTATTTTTCATAACAACAACATGAGCTTCATATTCCTTGAATAAAGCTACATTCAAATCATGGGAGAAGGGTCCTTGCATGGCCACAATATCTTTAGGTAAAAAGCCAAACTCCAGACATTCTTGTAATACACTTGGCTCAGGCAACACCCGAGCAATTAAGCGATGGTCGACCATGCCGATACCCTCTTTAAATAATTTTAGATGACGACTACCTGTCGTTAGAAAAATCACTTTTCCTAAGGAAGCTGCTAATTGAGCTGCTTGGTCATACTCATAAACCACATGTAAACCTTTATACACGGGCAGAGGAATCATAGGACGTTCATAACGCAGATAGAGTATCCCGGTCCTTTGGCAGGCCGCCATGGCATTTTGGGACACGTTAACGGCATAAGGATGGCTGGCATCAACCACCATATCAATCTTTTTACTGGTAATGAGATGCATCAGTCCATCTGTATTGAGAGGACCGGTATGAATGGGCACATGAGTCAGCTGAACTAATTGCCGCCCATACTCACTAAACACTGAGGCCATCACCTCATAACCAGCCTGATCTAATAAGGTAATTAAATCCCGTCCGTCTTTTGTGCCCGCTAAGACTAAAATCATACTTTATAACCCCGGGGTGTAATCATGCGGCCTTCTTGCACATAGGTTTGACTGTTGCCGATAATAACCAAGGAAAACATATCAATAAATTCAGTGGTAAAGGTCTCAAGTGTCGACAGCGCCATATTTTCCCCTTCTCGCGTGGCATGATGGACGATCCCCACTGGCGTCGAAGCTAAACGATGCTTCATTACAATTTCACGGACTTCAATAATTTGGCTGGTACGGCGCTTGCTTTTTGGATTGTAAATGGCAATGACAAAATCACCAGCGGCGGCCATCTCCACCCGTTTACGAATGACATTCCAAGGTGTAAGGAGATCACTTAAACTAATAACAGCAAAGTCATGCATCAAAGGTGCCCCTAAGAGAGCCGCTGAGGCCCCTACCGCGCTAATTCCCGGTATGATGGTTACCTCTGGGCGAACGTTCGGCGGGTATTTCATGGACAATTCCAGTACTAAACCGGCCATACCATAAATTCCTGGATCGCCACTGGAAATAACAGCCACATTTTTACCCGCCAAGGCTTGGTCAACAGCACTTTGGCAACGCTCAATTTCTTGCATCATACCTGTGCCAATCACTGGTTTATCAGCGATTAAATCGGCTACTAAGGCTATATAAGTATTATAGCCAACAATGACATCAGCACCTAAAATGCTTTCTCGCGCCCGTGGCGTCATATCAACTAAGCTACCTGGTCCTATACCAACGACTGCGATTTGACCGGGGCAATGGCCACCGTTACCTTGTTGTACTTTGTTTTTGGGAGAAGCAGTTTGTTCGCCTGCCCCGCTAAAATTGCTGCTGATGCACATATATTTCCCACTCCTATCTGCTTTTGTACGAAACTTGATACTTCAAGTTGATATTGATCAATACATTCTTGTAATTCTACATTTGTAAAAAATTTGCTTGGCACAGCCAATTGTTGAATCATGGCCAGTAGTCCTACTTCATCCTGTTTTACGACAGTACTACCAACAATGGCGATACTATGAATACTATGACCAATCGTATAACAAGCTTCAGTTACCGCTGTTAAAATTTCAGTACTGGTTGTACCTCGCCGACAACCGATGCCAACCGCAAGAGGCAGTGGCTTTAAGTACAGATGGGGGGTATTACAAGGAACCACCTGTTCTGTAATGATCACTGCAGCATCATAATGAGCTGTGGTTATTTGCCCCATATCTTGTAATGAAATTCCAAGTTTTTCTGCTGTTTTTAAATAAAATTCTTGATTGGGTAGCGTTGTATCAAGAAAAAAACTAACTTTCTCCCCATTTACAAGACGAGCATTCATGTGTTTGAGCTCTGAGAAGGGCTGAATACTACGATGTAGCTTTACGGCCAATACATCGACGGCGGGTTTGCGATTCACATCAGTAGCTGTGGTAATGACGGGCTTGGCCCCAATTTCTTGACCAATGAGCTCTGCTAGTTCGTTAGCGCCCCCAATGTGACCAGATAATAGACTGATCGCATGCTGCCCCTGTTCGTCCAAAACCACGATAGCGGGATCAAAACGTTTGTCTTGGATATAAGGAGCAATGACTCTGACGACAATACCTGTCGCCATGATAAAGATCAGCCCTTCATAACAGGAAAAAATATCCACCATTAATTTGCTCAGTCCTTCATAAGTCGTGGCATTGAGGGGGCTACGGCCCTGTTTAGCAAAAACGTCTACTTGATTACTGCGATCACGTAATTTTTCGGCTAGGCGCTGACCCAGTAGTGCCCCACCATTGGTTACGGAAATAACGGCTAGTTTCATTTGGTGGCTTCCCGATACATATGCCCGAATTCAGGGGCATATAACCGGGATAAAGCATAGTCACTATCCAAACAACGGCCAACCACAATCATAGCCGTACGATCAATCTTGGCATCTGTTACAATGCCCCCAATGGTGGCAATGGTTCCCCGGAAAATTTTCTGTTCAGGCCAAGATGCTTTTTGCACAATAGCAACTGGTGTATCTGTTGTATAGCCACCCGTTATGAGTTCATTCATCACGTTATCAATCATATGCACACTTAAGAAGATACACATGGTCGCATTATGACTGGCCAAGAGGGCCAACTTTTCTTTTTCAGGTACAGGGGTGCGACCTTCCAGTCTGGTAATAATAACGGTTTGGGAAACATCAGGCAAGGTATACTCACATTTTAATGCCGCTGCTGTGGCTAAAAAGGAGCTGACACCGGGAACAACATCATAACTCAGCTTTTTTTTCTCAAGGGCATCCATTTGTTCTTGAATGGCACCGTAGATACTAGGATCACCCGTATGTAAACGTACAACTTTTTCACCTTTACTCGCAGCTAATTCCATTGTTGCGATAACTTCATCGAGTGTCATTGAGGCGCTATTGTAAATAGCCGCCCCTTGTTTAGCCAGAGATAATAAGGCTGGATTCACCAGGGATCCTGCATAAATAATCACATCAGCCTCACCGAGTAACCGTTGCCCTTTCACCGTAATCAGTTCAACATCTCCTGGACCTGCTCCAACAAAGGATACATCCATAAAAAAACCTCCCATAATTCATAATTTTTAATCACAACCCACTCGGGCACCAATACCTGGATTTAAGAGGATGTGGCAATGTTTTTCTTCGTACACACAATAATATAGATGGGATTTAAGGCTTGTAACATATTACTCGTCTTAAGGTGCTTGATTCGAGAGATTTGAGCACCAAACGCCTCAACGTCAAATTTTTGTTTAGCTTGCATAATATGTAACGCTTCATAAAGGGTTTCAATGGTAATGGCTGTGATCACGATTCGCCCCTGAGCTTTAAGAAGTTCATCACTCTTATGTAAAATTTCTGCCAAAAAGCCACCACTACCGCCAATAAAAATCACGTCAACAGCCGGTAGGCCTTGTAGAGCCAGCGGAGCTGAACCAGAGATTGTGTCCAAGTTTGAGGCATTAAATTTCGCAGCATTAGCACGAATAAGTTCAATACCTTCCGCATGCCTTTCGATGGCATATACCCTGCCCTGATGAGCTTGCAAAGCAGCTTCAATGGATAAGGATCCTGTCCCGGCGCCAATATCCACAATCACATCAGTGGCACGAATTTTCGCTTTAGCTAGCACCAAAATCCGTACTTCCTGCTTGGTCATGGGAATATCGCCACGAATAAACTCATCATCACTGATTCCTGGAAAATAAGTCATGTTATCACCACCATTACACAATGGGTAAAACCAGTTAATTGGACAGTTTCACCTAAAGTAAGTTTTTTACTATTCTCATCGGCATAGGATAAGGCCTCACCTAACCATACTTGGCTGTTGATTGGCCAACCATGTTGAATGAGTACACCAGCGATAAAACTGGGATTGTGTTCGTGATCTGTTAAGATACCAAGTTTTTTATTGGGTTGATATTTTAAAATCTCATCACTGGCCTGGCGCCCATGCATACTAATGAGTTCCGCATCCTGCCAAACCTCAGACATACGAGCAAAAGCCAGTTGCACCGAACTGATACCGGGTATAACAGTCAGCTGTGATTGAGAAAAATTACCCTTAAGGGCCATGAGTAAACTATAAAATCCAGGGTCGCCAGAGACCATGACCACAACATCACTCTTGTGGAGATATTCACTAATAAAGGTAAGTACCCCTTTAATGTCTTTATCAATCACTTTTGTTGTGATGTGGCTGGGGGCAAAGGCGTCAAGAGCGCGTTGACTACCAACGAGGACCTTGGCCTGGGTTATACTACGGCTAGCTATGGGCAGTATATAGTCAGGTGAACCTGGCCCGATTCCTACAACGATTACTTTATGTTCCATCCCAAACTGCCTCCTATTTCTTGTGCCGTATCATCCATGCCCAAAATATCACCCTGCAACGTGACAATGACGGTTCCTACGATTAAATCATCAAATACATAACGCTGAGCGCGAGCACTGGCTCTTTCAGCGAGAATTCGGTACACAGACTGCATCTGGTAAAAAGCTATAATTGGCATGGCGGCCTCCGTCGTATTACAGGCTAAAATTTCTTGAATTGCCTGCTGGGGGGCACCTGCTGCGGCCATGTAGGCAGCTAATGTTTCAAAACGAGCGTCAGCCATCCGATTATGAGTATGGAAAATTCCAGCAGCCACTTTAACTAACTTGCCTAAATGACCAAATAATAATACTTTTTTCATGTTATATTGGACAGCACTTTCTAACATAAACCCAATAAAATTGCTAGTTTGTATCACAGTTTCTACGGGGATACCGTAACGATTGATGGCAATATTCTGACCAATTTTTCCTGGGGCAAAGACCACTTGATCATACCCTAAGGCTTTTACCACACTAATTTGTGGCGACAGTGAATTTTTAAAGGCTTCTTCCGACATTGGTTCCACAATACCGGTTGTTCCAATAATCGATAAACCACCAACAATCCCCAAGCTAGAATTTAACGTACGCTCCGCCAAACGTTGACCGTCGGGTATTGAGATCTTGACAATGGCCCCATACCCTACCGGTAATACATCACCAACTGCTTGCAGAATCATTTTGCGTGGACCAGGATTGATAGCTGGCTCACCAATGGCTACGGATAACCCCGGTTTAGTCACGATGCCGACACCTAAACCTGCTGTGATGATAATAGCCGTACCCTTCTGCACTTCTACTTCTGCAAGGATTGTTGTGCCATGAGTTACGTCGGGGTCGTCGCCTGCATCTTTAATTACCGTCCCCTTACCACCCTTGGCTAATTGTTCATAGGTGGCAATTTTCACATGAATGGTCTTCCCTTGAGGTGAGGTTACATCAACTGCATCAGGAAATTCCCCCAACCATGCCAGTAAAGCCGCCTTGGTTGCTGCTGCTGCGCAAGTACCAGTGGTAATACCACAGCGCATTTTCTTTTGCATAATAAAAACCCCCTGCAAGCAGGGGGTACAATAAATAAATGATAATTTATTCTACCCACCTGCCCATCTTCCGTAGGTCATAACGGTGTGTGTTAGAATAGGCAGGTCTCCTGACTATGGTTCATCATATAACTAAACCTTCCCGGGATTTCCCAGTGGTATATCTTAGCTATACTCCCCACTACAGTGGCGGGACCGTGCCGGTATCTTTCCGGACTTCCCTTTTAAGCTTAAAGCACCTATTCCCATATTGTTATTCAATTATAATGTTTGTGAATATAATACTTATATTATATTTTATATATATTCCATCAGCAACAAGAATTTTCCTGCTATTCCACCCTTTTAAAATTCAATGTCAAATTTGTAGGATTTAAATATTAAAATTTATCGACTGTAAGAAAACCCGGTACCCGATACCGGGAAGGATAAGAAAGTAATAGACGTGCCTCCGATCGCCAAAAACCTATGGTCAGTAAGGGAATGTTCATTTGACGTCTTTTTCTAATATTTCACATGAGATGAAAAGCATCTACAATTTGTAGGATAAATTCCCCTACGGTGTAAGAAAAAAATATAATATTTATTTATTTATTTTAAAGGAGATTTATTAAATATTGCGAATTAAACAAACATACTGGTCAGACCACCATACCAACAAATAAAGGAGTATGAATAAAAACATGAAAAAAGTCTGTGAAAACTGGGGAAACTATTTCCCCACCGAAAATCTGGGGGATCATTTATTCCCTGAATTTGAAAAACGAGCATCAGCGGCATCCACTGAAATTTTTCGCGCGAAAACAGCACTTGAAGCCCAAGAATTTGTTACTAATTTAGCGAAATTTACGAATGCGAAAAAAATAGTCACAGTGGATAGTCCCCTACAAAATGCTGCCGGCATCAACCAGCAACTCCAATCCATGGGCATTGCTGTCTACACCGACGTAGCTGACATCGCTGAGCATGCCGAATCATCAGATATTGGCATCTCCACGGTAGAATTCGGCATTGCTGAAAGTGGTAGCGTTTGTATGGATGGATATGCTTTCGAAAGTCGTTTAGTGTCTATGTTGCCTCCTATTCATATTGCCTTTATGAACAGCAACAATATTGTACTGGGTATTACTGAAGCTTTTGACATTATTTCTAAAGTATATGACCGTGGTTATATTAGTTTTATTACAGGTCCTAGTCGTACGGCTGATATTGAGAGGGTTTTGACCATTGGTGTACATGGACCCAGCCGGTTTATATTAATCGCTATTGATGAAGAAGTAGCGGGAGGTGTTCTATAATGGAAACAAATAATAGAAATCTTAAAAATGAGATCGCCGAGAAACTAGGTGATGAAGTCTTACGCGGCGCCTTAGGACGTTTTGCTGAAGCCTATCCAATAGCGCGAGCTAAGGCCTACGAAAATGTTGAAGATATTGATGCTTTACGCAACCAATTACGCGCCATGAAAATAGATACTGTTGCTAATATTGAAAAAGTTGCTGACAAATTTGAAACTGAAGCAACCAAACGAGGCGCTAAGGTCTTTCGTGCTAAAGATGGCGACGCCCTGAAGAAATATCTGATTGATTTATGTCAGGAAAAAGGCGTCAAGCGTATTGTAAAATCAAAATCCATGGCTTCCGAAGAAATCCATCTCAATCATTCTTTAGAAGCAGCGGGACTACACGTGAAAGAAACAGATCTTGGAGAGTGGATTATTTCACTGGCAGGTCACAAACCTTCCCATATGGTTATGCCGGCGATTCATTTAAACAAAGAGCAAATTGCAGGTTATTTTTCCAAAGAACTTAAACAGGAAATACCTACTGACATTCCCATCATGGTACAAGTGGCTCGACAAAATTTACGCAAAGAATTTTTACTGGCGGATATGGGGATCTCTGGAGCTAACTTTGGCATTGCGGAAAATGGAGCCATTGGTTTAGTCACAAACGAAGGGAATGCTCGTCTCGCCACTACATTGCCGCGGGTTCATGTAGTTATTATGGGCTATGAAAAGTTAATACCTAACATTACCGATGCGGCCCCCATTCTGCGCACCCTACCTCGTAATGCTACAGGTCAGCTGATGACAAGTTATATGACCATGGTTTCAGGTCAAACTCCTGTTATGGTGAAGCAAGACGGTAAATGGATAGAGCAAGAGAAAGAATTGCACATTATTTTACTGGATAATGGTCGTCTTAAGGCCGCCCACGACGATAAATTTAAGGAAATTTATCAGTGTGTGCGTTGTGCTTCTTGCCTAAATGTATGCCCAATCTACACGCTGGTCGGCGGACATGTGTATGGCCACATTTATGCTGGTGGTATCGGTGCTATCCTGACGGCCTTACTCAATAGTCAAGAAGATTTCGACAAGATTAATGAACTTTGTATTGGCTGTCGAAAGTGTGTTGATATTTGCCCCGGCAAGATAAACATTCCAGGACTGATTGATGAATTACGCTCCCAAACCGTTAAGGAAAAAGGCCTTCCCTTTGGCGTTCGTATGGTATTTGAAAATGTCTTGGCCAATCGCAAAGTATTCCATAACTTGTTACGTTTAGCTTCCATTGGACAAAAGCCTTTTACCACTGGCCATGTCATTCGTCACTTACCACTCTTTTTGGCAGGTATGGCTAAAGATCGTAGTCTACCAGCTATTGCTGATGTTCCTCTGCGTGATCGCATTGGCAAAATAACCAAAAAAATTGTTAAACCGACCAAACGTGTGGCTTTATTTGCCGGCTGTAACACTGATTTTGTCTTTCCTGAAACTGGGGAAGCTGTCTACAAAGTATTACAAGATCTGAATATGGAAGTTATCTTCCCTGAAGATCAGAGCTGTTGTGGCAAGCCATTACTGGGTATGGGCGATCGGGACATCGCAAAAAAAATAGCCAAACGTAACATTGTTGCTTTTGAAGAAGCTAAAGCCGATGTCATCCTCTCTTCGTGCCCAACTTGTACTGAAACTTGGCATGAAACGTATGTAGACTTATTTGCCGATGACGCTGAGTGGAAACTACGTGCCGAAAAAATTGCTCATAAATTCAAAGAGTTTACTAGTTTTGTTGCTGAATCTTATGCTAACACTGGTCGTTTAACTTCAGCACCAGGTGGCACTAAAGTAACCTATCATGATTCTTGCCATGCAAAGCGTGGGCTGGGTATTTACAAAGAGCCACGTGCTTTGCTCGATGCTACGAGTGGCTATGAGCTGGTTGAAATGAAAGATTGTGACAAGTGTTGCGGCATGGCTGGTGCCTTCGGTATTAAATACACGGAAATATCCATGCCAATTCTTAAACAAAAAATTACTAATATTAAGGATACTGGCGCTGAAATCATTGCTGTAGGTTGTCCAGCGTGTATGATGCAAATTCAAGGTGGCCTTGATAAACAAGCACCACATATAAAAGTGAAACATATTGCCCAATTATTAGCTGACAAAATCAAAGATTGATATAGCAGAAAGCTCCAACTTGTGCCAATGTCTGAGGACTTGGCACAGGTTGGAGTATCTTACATTTAAAATTGAAAAGACTCCCCCTTCAATTTATGCTATAATAATAATCATAATAATTACTAGTTGGAAACCATGTTCTCCCATACACCCATTGATCCATGGAAAGTAAAAATCAGTAACCCCCTACGTTCACATTATGATGCCTTAAATAAATTAAATTTTGAAAATTTTATGAAAAAAATCTACGTTAAATTATATGAAAGTGGGGTAATGCTAGTGAAACAAATAAAGTATAAGTTGATTCTTGTCATGGTTGGGTTATCAGCCATTATGGCCCTTGTTATTGGAAGTTATAATATTTGGAGTGTCATCAATAGCAAGAATTTCGCTGTCAAAGAATATCGTCAAGTCCTGACAGAACAATTTGATCGCACCATTCGTGTCGAAACTGAAACAGCTGTTAGTATGGTCAATGTTATTTATAAAGAGCAGCAGCAATCTTTATTAACAGAGGAACAAGCAAAACAACAAGCAGCCAATTTGCTGAGAAATCTTCGTTTTGATAAAGACAGCTATTTTTGGGCTGATACCACAGAAGGAGTCAATGTGGTTCTTTTAGGAAGAACTACAGAGGGTAAGAGTCGTATCAATGACAAAGATGCCAATGGGACCTTCTTTATTCAGGGAATTATTAATAATGGTAAAAATGATGGTGGCGGTTATACCGACTACTGGTTCCCAAAACCAAATGAACAGCAAGCTACACCAAAACGCGCTTATTCTTTGCTCTTTAAACCTTATAACTGGGTGATTGGCACTGGGAGTTGGGTTGATGACATTGATACATTAGTAGCCAAGCAGGAACAACTATATAATAATGCTATGAAGAGAGACATCCTGTTCACCAGTGGGCTTATCCTATTAGTTTTGCTTGGGGTAGCAATGGCGGCCTGGTACATAAGTCGTAAAATATCCACTCCCATCATTGAGCTGTCCAACATGGTAAGAGAAATCGCCACAGGAGATCTTCGTAATACAGTGACGGTTGATTCAGAAGATGAAATTGGCGAGTTAGGTAAAGCCGTGAATATAATGACTGGTGATCTCAGGCGTTTAATAAAACAACTTGCTACATCTTCTGAACAGCTAGCGGCTTCTTCAGAAGAACTGACTGCTAGTGCCGAACAATCTGCACAAGCAGCAAACCAAGTCGCTGAATCAATCGTAGAAGTTGCTGAAGGTGCAGGAACGCAACTCCAAGCGACGGATCAATCAAAACAAATTATGGATAATTTATCATTAGGCATTCAAGAAATTGCGGACCATACCATTAGGATTGTTGAAACGGCCCAAAAGGCATCAACAGCCGCCCAAGACGGGGGTAATGCAATCATGAATGCTAAAAATCAAATGATCTGTATTGAAACTTCCGTTAATAATTCTTCTGTCGTTGTGTCAAGCCTAGGAGAACGTTCTAAAGAGATTGGTCAAATCGTCAATACCATTTCAGGGATCGCCGGACAAACTAATCTTCTCGCCCTAAATGCCGCTATCGAGGCCGCCCGAGCTGGAGAACAAGGTCGAGGTTTTGCTGTTGTTGCCGACGAAGTTCGCAAATTGGCAGAACAATCCCAAGAAGCGGCCAAGCAAATCAGCACACTCATCACTGAAATTCAAACGGATACAACTAAAGCCGTAGCAGCCATGATTGATGAAACACAGCAAGTGAAACTAGGTACAGACGTCGTGGACAAAGCCGGAAAAACCTTTAATGAAATAACGACTTTAGTAGAGCAGATGTCAACCCAAACAAAAGATGTTTCGATTGAGACCCAGGAAATCGCCAAAGGGAGTCAATCCATGGTTATTTTAGTAGGCGAAATTGACAATATTAGCAAAAGCACGGCTGCTCAAACTCAAACTGTTTCAGCAGCAACCGAAGAACAATCGGCTTCAACCCAAGAAATTGCATCGTCGAGTCATGCCTTATCCACAATGGCTAGCGAAATTCAATCAGCCATATCAAAATTCAAAGTTTAAGTATACCTCTACATCACCATATAATATTAAAGTGTACGATTACGAACTATTATAACTATAGTTCGTAATCGTACACTTTTTTTGAATCTAAGCCTTAGGGCACTACTCTTCTCTGATATAATGTTCCATGACTATAATCAGCTACGGGATAAAAATTTTTAAAAAAGGGATCAATTTCAAATTTATCTTTACTGCTATCGTCTACGATGACAAATGATAAAGGATTGTTCGCCGTCTCGCTATCAAATACTCTTATTTCTGCCGTTGGCATTGTATACTTGCCTGACCAGGGGTCTTGGTCTTCTCCCTGACTTTCCTGTTTTTCCACTAATCTTGGAATCACATATCCACTATAATAGACTGCTGATGTTGAGTAATCACCATAGGAGGCCACCATCGCCCCCTCATTTGGTAATAAACTTGCGGCACTTTTTCCAGATCGTGATGTTGACAAAGGAATTAGGCCATTGTTAATCAGGAGCAAACTCATTAAAACTGTCACGATGGCTACTACTGTAGGCAACTGGTACACATTGCCCTTGATTTGTAACCACAATATGAGAGTACTCCCTACCAGGGCGCACAAATAAAGCATGGCCCAATTAGAAGTAGTAGGAAGAAAATGGGAAGAAATGCTAATAATACCAATTAAGAGCAAAGTCGGTATTGACAAATACCACCAACTTTTGCGGGCCTGGGTACTTTGCATTTTATTTAAGGTATACCCAATCAGCAAAGCTGCCGGAAAGGATGCTGGAAAAACATAGGTCGGATACTTTGTCGCCATTAGACTATAAAAGACAATGATAATCATGGGCCAAATTGTTAAGAACACTACATGAGATGTTTTTGATTCTCTCCTAAGAGTACTCATAGATTTAACGAGTATCCCGGTCCAGGGCAACATGCTAACAGGAAATAGCACTAAATAATAATAAAAAAGATTATCTTTAGGATGTTCAGAGACGGTGGCGCGGATATAGTTATGAAGTCCTAAAAAAGTATCAACAAACGCACTGCCATGGAGCTGATACATTTGCCAGTACCACGGCCCAGCCACGAGTAAAAAAATAACTAACCCTGGTAATAAGAATAATCTTTTGCCCAGCTGCCACTGCCGAGTCAAAGCAATATAACCAATGATAATCAAACCTGGTAAAACAAGGCCCACAGGACCTTTTGTTAATACCGCCAGTCCTGCAGTAGCATAGGCCACCACATACCAACCCCACCCTGTATTTCTTAGCCCTAAATATAAGGTTGCCAAGGAAACACTAGTAAAGAAAAACAATACGGCATCAGTAATAATCATTTTGGCAAGTACCCAAAATTCTAAGGATGTTGCGAGTACCAAGGCACTAAGCAATGCGGTTTTTGTATTATTAAATAACTTCTGTCCAAACCAATAAACAAAAGCCACGCTACCAGCACTAAATAGGGCTGACGGCAAGCGTGCGGCAAAATCAGTAAAACCAAAGACCTTAAAACTCAAAGCAATGAGCCAGTAAATCATAATGGGTTTATCAAACCAAAACTGTCCATAAATCCGTGGTGATAACCAATCACCACTTTGCACCATCTCTTTGGCAGTAAGAGCATAATTAGATTCAACAGGATCAGTGACGGGAATATAGGCATTAAACAATAGGTAAAAAATGAACGCTGTTAAAAAAACCAGTACGGTTATTACTTTTTTTGTCATACCTTCCTCCCCCTATTCTTTTCGCAATAATAATTTACCATCAACATTAGTCAATATTGTAAGTCCTTGACGATCCGTATCCGTTAAGCGTTTATAGTCAGAGCTTCTGATGAGAAAATAGGCGCACTGGCTATTTTGGATGAACCGCAGTAAATCAGGAGTCGTTGTTACCTCAATGCCATATAAATTCGTGTAAAAAGTAAAACCTGGATGTAAAAATTTCATGACATAAATGGGAGAAGTACCATCATATTGAACCTTAAACTCTTGGGCCATATTCTTCATGGTAAAACTGGGTGCCGCGGCCGGGAACAGTACGAATACTAATACCAGTGCGAAACAACCCATGGCGATAATTTGTGTCCAAAAAGCCTGACCTATGGCTTTTTTCCATAAAAAATATGCTACAGCTACGGCCATTATGATGAAAATAGCTACCGATAGATAGACGCCACTTTGTAATACTGGCATAGCCTCCAATCCCAAAATCATGCCCACGGTAAGTATGAGAGCTAATATACCCTGGACTATTGCCCAACTGGTAGCCCGTTGCCGGAGATGGGATGCCCACAGGCGGTCAATATACCATCCCACAATCATAGCCAAGGGTGGGTACATGGGGAGAATATAGGAAACTAACTTGGTTTGAGAAATAGAAAAAAACATAAAAATAACCATAGCCCAAATATTTAAAAAGACTAATACGGAAAAATCCTGTCGACTCTTCGTAATAGAATTCCACATGGATTGAAGCATAATGGCCGTCCATGGAAAAAAACCCAACATTAGGACTGGAATATAGTAATACCAAAGAACCCCTTCCGGATGTTCGGGAGATGTAAATCTGGTAAGATTATGAAAACCAAGAAAGGTATCAATAAAAGCACTACCATGGAAATGATACATAATTACATACCAGGGCAATGCGACGAGAGCATAAAGGACTAAACCTGATGGTATTTTCATTGTTTTAATGAGAGACCAATTGCGTGTAACCAGTATATGGCTAAATACAATGGCTCCAGGAAATAATAAACCAATGGGCCCTTTGGTCAGCGTCGCTAAGCCAGCAAATATATAGGCAAGATAATATTTTTTTTCAATAAAGGATAATAGTGATATGGTCAAAAATAAGAGCAACGTCATATCAGTGACAGCCGCTTTCCCCAGATAGAAAAATTCAATACTTGTGGTCAGCACTAATGCCCCAATCATTCCGGCTCGTTCATTAAACAAACGCCGACCAAACAAATAGACAACCAAGGTACAGGCCACCGCTAAAATAGCGGAAGGAAAGCGCGCTGCGAACTCATTCATACCAAATATTTTATAGGAGGCCGCCACTAGCCAATAATACATGGGAGGTTTATCATACCAGTATTCACCGTAAATACGGGGTGACACAAATTCATTAAAAGCAAACATTTCTTTGGGCGTCTCGGCGTATACTGGCTCATCAGGATCTAACAATGGTATGCCACCTAGATTGGAAAATACAATGATGATACTTATTATGGCTACCAGCCAAAAGCCCGATCCCAATCTTTTAAACATAACTAACCTCCACGTTTTCATAACTATTTGACTGTTTTTGTGACGGGGTACGAGGAAGCAATCTCCCGACTGGCTAGAGATTACCTCGCTACACTCCCAATGACAAAAAACGTATAGCTTTTTTACGGAATCAGAAAGTATAACACTTTCTTGATTCCAAGTAAGAACAACTAAGGCTTCGACCGTCGTCTGAGGACTTGGTCGAAACCAAGTTTTTTCTTATACTAAGGACTGATAAGTCCTCGCCAAACCATCAAGGAGTGGCATACAAGGATTCCAGTTCAAATTTTGCCGAGAAGCCGCATTTGATAAGAAAGACTTATAAATATCACCTTCACGAATTGGGCCACAAACCTTGATTGCTGCTTTTTCTGCAACTTTTTCCATATATTCAATCAACGTAGTGACACTTGTTTCTGTTTGGGTACTCACATTATAGATATTGTTGGCATTCATGGTTAATAATGCTTGGTAGTTAGCCGTTGCGATATCCCCCACGTAGATAAAATCACGAGTTTGGCTACCATCGCCGAAAATGGCGAGGGGCGTACCCTGATGAATTTTACGAGTAAAAATACTGATGACACCGCCTTCGCCACCATCCCCCTGACGTTCACCATAAACATTAGCATACCGTAATGCCACATAGTCAAGGCCATACACTTGATGATATAAGGCTAAGTATTTTTCACAAGTTAATTTACTTAACCCATAAAAAGAAGTCGGTGCTGTTGGTGACGTTTCTAGAACTGGCAATGAAGTTACATTACCATAAACAGCCGCCGTAGAAGAAAAGATTAGACGTTTTACATTTGTTTTACGACAGGCTTCCAAAATATTTACAGTACCAGCGATATTAATGTCACAATCATAATCAGGCATTTCGAGAGATTTATGAACCATGGTTTGCGCCGCTAAGTGAATCACATAATCAAATTTTTCCGTAATGAATAAAGGGAGCAGTTGATTACTCCGAATATCCATCTGAATAAATGTAGCTTCTTTATGTATATTTTGCTGTAATCCAGTACTTAAATTATCAATGATAAAAACCTGACACTTTTCCTTTATCAATTGATCCACAACATGTGAACCAATAAAACCAGCACCACCAGTCACTAATACTTTCATTTGTTTTCCCCCTACTGTATCTGTTTCGCCAAAATGTGATGGCCAAAGACCTTAATCGTAAAATATAGTCCAATGATAAACGGTAAATACTCAACAATCATGCGCCATGCTACCGCTGCCACACCAACAGTACCCGATGGTAAAAAAGTACTAAACAAAAATATAAACACACCTTCCGCAATTCCGGAGCCGCCTGGTGTCGGTGCAAAGTACAATAAGATATTTAACAAGATCATACGTCCCATAATTTGGGGTAAATTTACGGTGACCCCCATACCCATAAATAAGATAGGTACAATGCTATATAAAGCCAACAAACTTATGATTGACTCCACAAATACTTTGAGCATACTCGCAGGCGCAGACGTTAGCATAAATACTGCCCCCCGAACATCACGAGAGATAGCAAAAACTCGCCGTCGATGATTATGACTGAGCTTCTTAGTGAGCACTACTAACAAATAGTTAAGCCCACTGGTACGAAATAACCCAACAATCCCTAACGTACTAAGAACAATGATCGCCGAAATCGTCGCCAGTACATTATCAGAAATGCCTGGTAAGATACCAGGATCATAGTAAAAAACGATTGGCAAACAAAGTAATAAAAAAAATATAGATAGCAATGTTCTAACCACTACCAAAACTGACGCTTTACCAATAGGCACTCCTGCGCGGCGCAAAAACATAACTTGTGCCACTGCTCCACCAGCGGCTCCCGGTGTTAAGAGGGCCAAAAAATAGTTTCCAAAGACAACATGTACCGCATCCATTAGTCGTATTTTTTCACCCGAAATACGTACCAAATGCATCAGGCGCGTACCATCAAAATATAATCCGATGGCCAGCAAAATGAGAGCGATGACCAGAGACCAAGGCTGAAAATTATTTAGGTGGCGTAAAGTGTGAATATCCACCGTAAAATAAATAGTAACACATGAGATAGCAGCGACCAGTATTAATAAAAGGATGATCCTTTTATAAAATTTAACCATATGCTAAATCCCTAAATGAGCGTAAGGTTATCTTTTTGTCGGCTAATCGAGACCGTAACTGTCCACTGGTTACTGCTGCTAATTCTTCCTGTCCATGGTAGTCCCAGTGATACTGATTATTTAATTCTTCATTATTAGTCCCAGGATGCATCATAATTTCTGAGATACCATCTGGTAACGCATCAATGATGTTGAGTAAAAATTCTTCACGCATATTGCCCCCCGCCAGCATACCAAAAAAATGTTGAGGCATTGCTAGCCCACCCTTCCGGAATTTTTCACGTGCTACCTGGGCTAGACATGTTAAACCAGCACGGGCTATCATACGAATGGCTGAACACTGGTATCCACCCACAAAGAAATAAGGTTCCGCAGGAATACGCACGGCCTTAATGCCAAACTTTTTCGCAATATCCATGGTCACGGTACTAATACCAGGCACAGTATGCATATGTTGATGGCTATCTAAATGAGTAATCTTTATCCCGCTGTCAACGACCTTTTGCACTTGGGCGGTCAATTCCCGGCGGATATCAACCAGGTGTATTTGTCCCAATAGATAACGTAATAAAAATTGAGGATACTGAGGTGCTAAACATCCTTGTTGATCCACCAAGGATGTGATTTGATCAGGATGGCATACAGGTTTCTCCCCCACCAATGTTAAATGTACGCCAACTCCCAGTTGGGGATTGGCGGACGCTAGTGTGACAGCATGTTCAAAGGCATTACCGCTCGCCATAATTGTGGTACTTGTAATACATCCAACGGTAAAACCATGAATAATGCCTAAATTTACGGTTTCGTGTAAACCAAAATCATCAGCATTTATGATTAAAGACTTCATAACAACAACTCCCCTACAAGACAGCTCAAAAATAAATAGTAACATGTATGATGAATTTTGGCAATTTTTCTTGTAATTGCATGACGCACTCGTCACTACTTTACAAATTCTACATGTCGCGCATAAGCACTGTGATTATGGATTGATTCATAATTTTCACATTCAATTTCAAACCAACTACTATAAGTTTGCTGCCGTAGTGATAAGACTAAATCCCGTAATACATCTTCAACAAATTTCGCATTTTCATAGGCATATTCAGTTACATATTTTTCATCTTCCCGCTTCAGTAGGGGATAAACAGGGCAACTCCCCTCCGCTTCCATTAAGGAGACTAAATCTTCAATCCAAATAAATTTTCCACTGTGGTACTTGATTTTGACCTTCATTAACCCCCGCTGATTATGAGCACCATAGGCGGAAATTTCTTTACTACACGGACATAATGAAGTGAAAGGTACATTTACACCCAAGGTAAAATCTAAAGGTTGATTTTTTATTAATTTAGCGGAAAAAACACAATCAACATCAAGCATACTCTTCAATCCACTGACAGGTGCAGCTTTTTCAATGAAATATTTAAACCGAATATCCATCTGCGCATATTCAGCATCAAGTTTATTAATAGCATCAGTCAAAATAAATTCCATTTCTCGGCTGGAGACTGGTTTTTGACTCCATTCACTTAAAATTTCAATAAACCGGCTCATATGAGTGCCTTTATATTCTTTCGGCAAGTCCACTGTCAAGCTAATATTAGCTAACACTGACTGGAACGAACCAGCCTTGGTTTTAATCAGAAATGGTAAATGTACATCACTGACCCCCACATTTTGAATAGCGATACCTCGCTCATCAGATATATTCTGCACATCTTTCAAATCTTTACACTCCTAGATTCATATAGAATGGGGTCACTAACACCGGCGTCAGCAAAGCCTTTTAATCTCAGCATACAACTATCACATTGTCCACAGGCGGCTTGCCCCCCATTATAACAACTCGTGGTTAATTCCAGCGGGGCATTGAGTTTTTTTCCTAATAAGACAATATCTTTCTTGCTCAATTGTAATAAGGGCGTTTCGATTATGATTTGCCGTTGATCGGCTACACTGGCTTTCGTACTATAATTAGCTAATTGTTGAAACTGCTGAATGAATTCAGGGCGACAATCTGGATAACCTGAATAATCAAGAGCATTTACACCAATAAAAATATGATCCGCACCCGTGACTTCCGCATACCCTAAGGCATAGCTTAAAAAAATTAAGTTTCGAGCTGGGACATATGTAATGGGAATCTTGGAATCGTCAACATGACCAACAGGTACTGCTAGCTGATTGTCAGTTAGCGCACTGCCACCGATAATATCCATATTCGTGTTAATCACAATATGTTTGGTCGCCTTATAATACGTCGCCACGTTACTGGCACTTTCCAGTTCTCGATCGTGACGCTGATTGTAGTTAAAACTTATGGGAAAAAGTTCATAACCCAGACTCTGAGCTACGGCCATGCAGACCGTTGAATCTAGGCCTCCTGATAACAATACGACTGCTTTCATATCCATGCACTCCTTTTCTTATTTTGTGAAATTATGCTTCTATTAATTCAACAATACCAATATTTTTATATTTCTCCAAATCAATAAATTGACCATCTTGGGTGCGCACCGTGGGACGTGTAGCAATCGATGGCCCTAAATACACGACTTCAGCCTGGCGTCCATCACTCAATTTAATAATATTTCCAGTGAAATAATTACGCACATTATTCAAAAATACTGTGCAAATCTGGGGATCAAGTTTAAGATACATTTCACTCACCATCGTTTCCACCACCAAAAAAGGCGTTTCTTTCTGATGATAAACGCGGTTGGAGGTCATGGCATCATACGTATCCGCAATGGCAATAATTCTAGCATATTGGTGCAACTTGTCGGCTTTCACCTGAAAGGGATAACCACTGCCATCCATACGTTCATGATGTTGTAACACGCCATAGATAATATTCGCCGAAAGCTCCTTATTATCTTTGATCAGTTTATAACCTAACGTAGTATGTGTTTGCATGATATCCATTTCTATTTTTGACAAAGCATCGGGTTTATCCAGAATGTTTAAGGGGATTTGTGTTTTACCAATATCATGTAATAAACCGGCTAGCACTAACTCCTTTGTCTTAATGTCCGTATACCCTAACCATTTTCCAAGAAGTCCACAAATAACAGCAACATTAGCAGAATGTTGAAACGTATAATCATCTTGCTGTCGTGTCATTTGCAAATAATTTATGATACCAACTGACTCCAACATGGGTAACAGATCCTTAGTCGCGAGCTCTGCCATTTCTTTAACGGGAGCTTCCTTAAAAAAGCGCATGGTCTCAAAAGATTTTTTAATTTTGTTGGTTGTAACATTATATTTATCAGTAAACTCTTGCTGGGATTTTGACAGAAGCGTCTTTTCCACTACTGATATTGCCAAAACTTCTGTTGGGCTATCATTTTCTGTCCTGATGTAAATGGCAGATATGTCCCAACATTTTAAGCCCTCAATAATATTCTTAGTTAAGATTGTTCCTGCACTTACCATGATTTTTCCGTCATCTGTCAAGACATCTTCGCCGACTTCCATATCTGGTAGTACTTCATCAATCGTATAGAGCTTTTTTATATAATTAGCCATATTTTCATCTCCTTTTAGCTACATAAAACTTGATAAATATAATGTATTAACGTCGTTTATCTGCTATTGATGATGCCGACGTGCTATTTCTAATACAGCTTGTTGTACTTCTTTAAGAGGAATACCAGATTCAATGGCTAGCCGTTTACAATCTTCATATTCTGGAGTTATGCTGCATACTTGATCTTGATATGAACTAATTTTAACCCGGGCCGTTCCCCACGGCACCGTTACATTAATAATTTCCCTCGCTGCCATAATTCGCTGTGTTACATAATGGCGCAAACCAATGGTAGATGTTTCCGTAAACAAGATTTCAGTGACTTGGTCAAGTAATTGGCTACTTAATAAAATAGATAACAGGGTCCCCCCCCGATTTTTCTTCATAATAATGGGCGTCAACCACACATCAAATACACCCATTGCTAATAATTTATCCATAACATAAGGAAAAATTTGCGGATTTAGGTCATCAATATTGGCTTCGATGACAATGGTTTCATCTGGTACATGAGTTTCCACCATCCTGCCCATATGCATTCTTAGTACATTGGGAATAGGCAAATCCCATGTTCCAGCACCATAGCTAATTGACTCGCTGATAAACTCCTGCGGCATACCGCCATACCGACTACCTAAAGTGGCAATGACCGCTGCCCCTGTAGGCGTTACCAATTCTTTGGTAATATCACCACTGTAATAAGGGATGTTCTTTAATAGCTCAGCTGTGGCGGGAGCAGGTACGGGCATTAATCCATGGGCGCACTGGACAAAGCCACTACCCACATGTAACTTGGATGCATAAATAGCCTCAATTCCCAGGTAATGCAGGCCAAAAGCTGTACCCACAATATCAATGATGGCATCAACAGCACCCACTTCATGAAAATGAATGGCATCAACCGTTGTACCGTGAACCTTAGCTTCCGCTTGGGCTAGGCGCAAGAAAATTTGTTTACTGCTTTCTTTTACTTTTTGTTCTAAGTGAGAGTTGTCAATAATAGTAAAAATATCAACTAAATGACGGTGATGATGGTCATGACCAGCAGTCAGTTTCACATCCACATAGACGGCTTGAATACCACATTTAACTACCTTTTTAACAATCAAATCATAACCGTGTAGATGTAACGCGGACAACTGCTCACGCAATATTTCTTCTGGTAAACCGGCATCGATTAATGCACCTAACAGCATATTGCCACTAATACCAGCAAAACAATCTAAATACATAACCTTCATACTGTCACCTCATCTTATTAATAATACTCGCTAAACGTCCTGCACCAAAACCATTGTCAATATTAACGACTGATACGCCAGCAGCACAACTATTGAGCATACTGAGTAGCGCCGCCAGGCCACCAAAATTAGCGCCATAACCAACGCTGGTTGGCAAAGCAATGACTGGTTTGGCAACCATACCACCAACGACACTGACTAACGCCCCTTCCATACCCGCAGCGACAATCAACACATTGGCTTGCTGAATTCTGTGCTGATGGGCAAATAGACGATGAATACCAGCAACACCAACATCATAGATGCGCTCAACTTTATTGCCCATCACTTCAGCCGTAACAGCCGCTTCCTCAGCGGCTGGAATATCGCTTGTCCCAGCCGTCAGTACCAGGACCACACGCTGATCATCAGGTTCTACTTTATCACGTTTCACAACAATAGTCTTAGCAATTTCAATATACTGAGCATCAGGCACGATACTTTTTACGGCGTTGTACATTTCCATCGTGGCCCTTGTTCCTAAGATATTGTTATTATGGGCTGCTAAATGCTCCATAATGGTTGCGACCTGTACCACGGTTTTACCCTGGCAAAATACCACTTCGGGAAAGCCTTGACGCAGCCCCCGATGGTGATCTATTTTTACAAACCCCAAATCTTCATACGGCAACAGTTTCAGTGTTTCCAGTGTCTCATCTAAAGATAAGCGACTGGCATGGAATTCTTGTAACAAATTACGTAGGCTGTCCATATCCATATTTTTCTCCTCATCTAACATTTCATTCATATTACCACTCATATATTGTAATAAATCAATGGTAACAGAAGGTTTGTCCTTTGTTAACTAGTGACTGGAAGAAAAGACATAATTTCTATCAAGAAAGTATGTCTTTATAACATATATGTACATATTTCACTTTAATCAGTAAAAATCCTTTTAAATTATTAATTTTCTAGAGAGGTTTGCCGAAAAAGTAGTAATAAATTTTCCAATAACTCTATTATTTTCAATTGGGTTTCTTCCAAAATACTAATACTTTGATTCAATAATACAATTTCAGGATTGGTTCTAGTTTGAGATAGACTGACTAGCATTTCCAAATAGATAATGGCTGTTTCCAATTCTTCCGCAGCAGCCAATACATCACCCGTCAATAGTTTATCTAATAAACTATAATTATAGACTTGTATTGTTTCCATTGCGTTGCAAAATCCTTCACTGCGGGCATGATTTTGTATAAACAAATTAAAATGTGTCATAAACTCTTTGAATTCCCGCTGGTTAGACACATTAAAATCAATACTGATTGAATCTATACGTTTATATAATTGACTTATATAATTATTTTGTAGTTCCATTAAAATCAGCACCCGGTTAAATTCAATACCCCGAAAGGACACCAGGTGGAAGTTTTGCAATTCCACCATAATTCACCCCCTAAATAGTATGCTCTGCTATATACTATTCAGTTTTGTTCATTTATGTTTACAGCAGCTTAGAAAATAGTAAAGAAAAATTCCTACTATTTTACAGGAGTTTTTCCCTTTGTGTAGAATTAAATGAATTTAGTAATCCATTCAGAATTGATAAATTCGTCAATTTTTTATGGGTACTTACATAGAAGATTATTATAACAAAGAAGGAGCGAATGTAGTGAAACGAAAAAAGATACTGTATATCATCACTGTTGTCATCGTACTTATCCTAACATTCATTGGTTTTCGCATTTACAGTAATATGAACGCAGCTAAAGACAAAGCAGCGGCTATGACACGCGGCCGTATTCTCACCGTCGAGGTAATGCCAGCCTTTAACAAAAATATTACACCCATACTTACCTTCACAGCTTCCTTAGAACCGGTGTGGCATTCAGATATCAGTCCCAAAGTCGACGGTCGTATCGAAAATCTATATACAGATGAAGCACAACGGGTATCCGCCGGCCAAGTGCTGGCAAATTTGGAAAACATCGATTTTTCCGCTCAAGTCATGCAGGCGCAAGGCACACTGTATTCGGTCAGTGCCGATTTAGCCCAAGCTAAGGCTGATCTGGCGCGCAACAAGATGCTCGTAGGTCAAGGCGCCTTGGCCCAGCAACAATATGAAGCGTCGATAGCAAAAGTTGCAAATTTAGAAGGGCAACAACGGGCGAGCCAAGGTAATTTAGGTTACCAACAATCTCGCTTAGGATTTACTGACGTGATCACTCCCCACGCTGGTATCGTGACAGCTCGTTATCTTCAGTCTGGAGATTATGCAAAAGCCGGCACGGCCATCTTTACCATTGCCGATACAAGCACCATGATCGCCAAAGCAACCGTTGGTGAAGGTCAAATTACCCAAGTTAAATTAGGTGATAGTGCCCAAGTATTGGTAGAAGCCTTATCCGATCAGCCCTTTACTGGTAAAATCACCAAGATTGTGCCCGCCGCTGCCGTACCGGCCCGCACCTTTACCTTAGAAGTCAGCATTGACAATAGTCAAGATACCTTGCTATCAGGTCTTACGGCAAAAGTAATGACCAATGGCCGAGAACATGGAAATGCCTTAGTCATTCCAGAATCGGCGTTGGTCTTGTTTGAAGACCAACAAACCGTCTTTGTGTTAAATGGCGATCAAGTCGTACAACGCAAGCTTAGATTGGGTTATATCGGCAATGGTTGGGCAGAAGTCCTCTCCGGCCTAAATCCCAATGATCTCATCGTCGTAAAAGGACAGAATACCGTACGTGATGGCTCCAAGGTCCAGGTAACAGCCACTCGGGAGGCTGGCCAGATATGAGTTTTTTAAAGGTCTTTATTCATAGACCAGTATTCACGACCATGCTAGTGTTGGTACTCGTGGTCTTCGGCCTATCAGCACTGCCTCGTCTTGGCATTGACTTAATGCCTGACGTAGAGTTTCCCTTAGTTTCTGTACAGGTACTTTGGACGGGAGCGTCCCCTGAAGAAATGGAAAGCTTAGTTGCCAAACCCATTGAAGATGCGGCCAGTGCCGTAGCCGGCATCAAGACCATCACTTCCATCTCCCGCGCCGGTATGTCCCAGATAACCATCGAATTTGTTCTAGGGACCGATCCCCGCATGGCCGCTGCTGATGTCCGGGAAAAAGTAGGCGGTATCCGCAAAAATTTACCCGATCAAATTAGCGAGCCCGTTACCCAACGTTATGACATCACAGCATCACCCGTAGTATTTTATAGTCTCTCCTCCAGCCAGCGGCCACGGGGTGAAATTCGTAAAATGGCTGATGACATTGTTAAGCAACGTCTACAACAGTTAGATGGTGTTGGTAATGTAGCCATTTACGGCGGAAGCGCCCGTGAAATTCAAGTGAAAATAGATCCACGTAAACTAGATGCTTACGGCCTGACGTTAGACCAAGTCATTAGCGTTGTGAACAGTGCCAACGCCAATACGCCTGGTGGTTATTTGAAAGAACAAGGTTATGAAATGGTTGTGCGCACCCTGGGACAATTCAAAACTGTGGATGAAGTGGGTAGTATCGCTGTCACAACGCAAAGTAATAAAGCTGTTTTATTACGGGATGTAGCTGAAGTTCGTGATTCTTATGAAGAGGAACGTACTTTTGCCAGGACAGCGGGTGTCCCCTCTGTCGTCGTTTCAGTGCTGAAGCAGTCGGGAACAAATACTGTTGCCGTATCCGATGCTGTTAAAGCTGAAATGGTCAAGATTGAAGAAGAGTTACCCAGTGATGTTACTGTCACCATTGTTCGTGACGGTTCCTTATACATCAAAAGTAATGTTGAGGATGTAGAAAATTCCTTAATTATCGGTGGTCTCTTAGCAGTCCTCATTGTTTTCTTATTTCTCCGTGATACAAGAGCCACCCTCATTGGAGCACTGGCTATTCCCTGCTCTGTTGTTGCTACCTTTTCCCTTATGAAGGTATGTGGCTTCACACTGAACAACATGTCCTTAATGGGACTGAGTTTAGCCGTCGGAATTCTCATCGATGATGCCATCGTCGTTGTGGAAAATATCCATCGACATATTGAAAAAGGTGTCTCCCCCGCTGAAGGAGCGCTGTCAGGGACAGCGGAAATATCCTTAGCCGTACTGGCTACGACCTTATCAATCCTCGCCGTATTTGTCCCTGTTGGTTCCATGGGTGAAGTGATTGGCATGTTCTTTCGCCAATTTGGCCTCACCGTCGCCTTTGCCGTAGCGTTTTCCTTATTTGTGGCCTTTTCCTTAACTCCTATGCTAGCAGCGCGTTGGCTACGGGGACCAGGCGAGGTGGCTCCCCAGCGTTCTGGTCTCTGGGGAAAAATGAATACTACGGTGGAAAATTTTCTCGATAAATGGGAAGAAGGCTTTAACTCCATTCGTGATCATTACCGAGCGTTTTTACATTGGGCATTAAAACGCCCCTTCTTGATTGTTAGTATCGCCGTTGCGTCTCTCGTTATTAACTTTTTTTTCATCCCTTTTCTGGGTTTTGAATTTCAGCCCACCTATGATTCGGGTGAATTTAATATCTATATGACGAGCCCGCCAGGTACAGCCATTGAAACCATGCAAGAGATGGCTAAACCGATCGAGCAAGAAGTATTATCCTTGTCAGAAACAAGAACCGCCTTCTTAAATATCGGTTATGGCGGCAACCCTGTAAATAAAGCCATGGTTGGTGTAAAGCTAAAAGATTCTGGTGATCGCACGCGCAATATGATGGAAATTATGGATGCTTTACGCTTGAAGTTCCGCAATTATACTGGAATGAAAATTTCAGTCATCCCTTCATCTACGACAGGCGGTCGAGGCGATAACCGGCCAGTACAAGTGGGAATTCGTGGCGATGATATGCATACGTTGCTACAATTATCCCAAGAATTAGCCGAACGCTTGCGCCATGTTGAAGGTGCATCGGATATCGATACCTCCGCTAGTGACTATGAGCCCGAAGTACAGGTCATCTTAGATCGCGCGAAGGCTGGTCAAGCTGGCGTTAACGCCGATACGGTAGGTTATGTCATACAAACAGCCTTTGCGGGTAATGTGACCGTTAATCACTATCGTGTCGGTGATAAAGATTATAATATTAACATTCGACTTAAGGATAATCTACGATTACGTCCTGACGATGTGGGGAATATACGAGTAACGACTAAATCTGGAGGCCAGGTACGAGTCGGGGATATTGCCCAAGTAAAATTCACTTCTGGACCAACGGAAATTGATCGTGACGATCGTCAACGGGAAATTATTGTGTATGCTAATAATGTAGGTGTTTCGGCTGGTGACATTATTACGGCAACACAAAATGAACTCTCCCAAATGAATATTCCCTTTGGCTATAGTTATAAATTTGTTGGTTCCACACGTACCATGAATGACTCTTTCAAAGAAATCTCCCGCGCCTTAGTGATTGCCATCGTCCTCATTTACATGGTACTCGCGGCCCAATTTGAAAGTTTTATCCATCCCTTCACAATTATGTTATCCCTCCCCTTTGCCCTCATTGGTGCTATTTTAGGTTTGCTCGTGACGGGTAAAACGGTTAATATTATGAGTGCCATCGGTATTATCATGTTGATGGGCTTAGTAGCTAAAAATGCTATTCTACTCGTCGACTATGCCAATACCCTCAGAGAGCGAGATGGTCTTGACCGGGAAGAAGCTTTGCTTGAAGCCGGTACGGTGCGGTTACGTCCCATCCTCATGACAACCGCTGCCATGATTCTCGGTATGCTCCCTGTGGCCTTTGGCTGGGGAACAGGCGCCGAACTACGTTCTTCCATGGGTGTCGTCATCGTGGGCGGTCTCATCACCTCCACCATACTGACCTTGATCGTCGTACCACAAATGTATATCTTCATGGATAATCTTCAATTAGCCTGGCATAAATTCCAGCATCGGGGGCCAGGACAATTACCTACTAAAAAGATGTAAACGAAGATCCTAATAAAAAAAGCTGGCATCGTTCATAAATAATGTGTACCCTTTGTCAAGGACAATTAAAAAAAGACTATGCAACATTAAGAAGATGATTTCTGTATTGAACAGGAGTCATCTTTTTTAAATCCCATTGGTATCTGTAATTATTGTAGTAGATCAT